>Ga0065711_1026587_pt1 | contig 65090 bp, 35 predicted proteins | sample Hoacrofraction12_FD_59098 | JGI IMG/M metagenome (GOLD analysis project Ga0065711, IMG submission 59098) | Hoatzin crop microbial communities from Cojedes, Venezuela - Epithelial fraction 12 v2 (version 2) | ecosystem: Host-associated > Birds > Digestive system > Esophagus > Crop | place... | reverse complement strand
CTTTCCTTTCCTTTTTCCTTTCCTTTCCTTTCCTTTCCTTTCCTTTCCTTTCCTTTCCTTTCCTTTCCTTTCCTTTCCTTTCCTTTCCTTTCCTTTCCTTTCCTTTCCTTTTTTATTTTAAATGAGTATGTAGGTTATTATTTATGCATGGTAGGGAATAATGCAGTCACCTTTCTGTGGAAAGAAAAGCACAATTCCTGCAATTTGGCTGGTCATTATTTCAATATGGTTCATATAGACTTCTATAACAGGTTGCCAAATTGCTGTTCCTTCATCAGCCACATTTTGCATGAAGAGTAACACAGGAAAATAATTCAGTGTGGCTTCTCTTTAGCTGTAAAACATTTTCAAGCCAGTCTTCCCTTCCTCTGTCTTACACATAAATAACTAATTTAATAAAATACCATGGAGCACAACAGAATAGAATGGGAGAGAACTAATTTTGAAAATAAGTTCCTGTTGAGAAATTTTCAATGCTAAGACACTGTAAAGATCCAATGCACAAAAGCTGTTTAAAATCTCTGGACAATTAAATACTAACCTCAAGGTCTCAGGAACTCAATGGTGACTGAAAACTTCTCCTTAGTAACAAAACAAAACAAAACCAACCAAACCAAAACAAAATGGAAAAGGAGAGCTGTTGCAGTCTGTTGTCGAAACACCAGTGAATGAAAATGGAGATGACTGCTTGGAATAATTCTTAAATCTTCTCTAGGTCCCTGCACTCCAGGAGACTTCCCTATCCCGCAGGAAAAACGGAGTTACGAATTCCCAAATGTATCACTGTATCCCAGATACATCAGAATATATTTTGGTGAATTGTCATAATTTTCCCAGGCATCTCAGATCATGCCAACATTATTTATATCCTAGCAATCTGTCTGCTGTACTGATGATGTGACAAGATACAGGTCCTTGGATATAGGGCTGGAACCCCTGCGAAACAATTTCTTTAATGACATCTCCCCATTAAGAACTTAATTTGAGATCTGTCTGTTATAAAATTATTAATCCATGTAATGTTCTCTGTTCATTCTATGTATGGAAAGTTTCTTTTATTCAAATGTCAGACAGTCATACATGAAATGCTTTAGAGAAAACCAAAGTTTCTCTACCACAAACAGACCTATTCAGCTAGACATGAAATTCTGTCAAATAAAACATGTTCTTGTTTAACAAAAACTGCTTTCTTTGAATCTATGCTGACATTAATCTCATTGTTTTTTTCTTCTAGCCTTTGCTGCTGGAGTCTGCTTCCATATTTTACTAGTTATGTTACTTTATCTAGAATAAATCAGCTGATTGATGCCACATATTTCCCCATATAATTTGTTTAGCCGTTTTCAATATTCAAATTAGTAATGTTCCAAACTCTGGAATCCAAACTCGGTTACTAAAAACCAGCCATGATTCAGAAGGGTCCCTTGACTAACTCCTGTAATGTATATGATATGTTATCTTGGTTTGTTAATTTATTAGGGTTCACAAGTTTCTATTCCATCTACAAGACCAAAGAAATCTCAACCGTCTTTTGCAGCAGGGATAAACAGCTTACATCTGACACATGGCAAGGGAATAGCAGCTTATTTTTCTTCCTCACACTACTAAGGGTGGTGTCAATATATGCCTCCGTCATTAATGAGCAGCTATCCACTCTATCTATGTGAGCAGCAACATCTTTTTTCCCAGTTACACTTCTGAAGTTATGCCTGGACAAGTAGCCTACCTCTCCCCAAACGGAGCAACAGCCTGTCTCTGCACTTGCCATCATCATTTGCAGTCCATTTGCATTTGATATAAGCTGCTGTCTCACCTTCTGCATCAGCAGTTGTCTCCTCTTTACTTTCTAAAAAAGCCCAAGAAGTCTTCCCCTTCCTATTATCCCCAGACTTGGGGGAAGGCAAACCTCTTTTAAGATGTCCTGTTTCATAGTTGTTTTAATGCTAATGCCTGTTGTAGTTCACTGCTTCCTTTGATTTAATTTGTAGCATTCCCACATTTTATTGTTGGCCACAAATTCTTTGCACAGAACAAACCTGACCAGGCAATAATCATGGGTTAGTTGCAGAGTCGCTGTATTTTAATTTAGTGATTAACTTTTTACTGAGAATGTAAAAATTATCCCTTGCTACAGGACTTTGCTGTATTTCTGATGTTTTGAGAATTAAGTGGGTTTTGTTGCAAAGTCTAATTAATATTCCTCAGCTAAAATTGCTCAGTGTAACACATTTTTTGATGTAGTTTGGGTCATCCTTTAGAGAGATTAGGTAGCCTATAATAAATTCCTGCCTAGCAATTTCATTACATACAACTTTAATGAATTAGTATTTAGAGTCCTGTAATTCTCAGTGGTCTCCAATTATGAGCATCTGATAGTGACCCTGGCAATTTTCCTTGCATTCTGATTCTTGAGAATCACCAGCTCCATCACATATTCTTTCTGAGTACAATGTTCTCAACAGTGCATACATATTTGTTCTTAATGGGCAATTTGGGCTTTCACTGTGTTGGATGTAGAGAATTTCCAGCTCAGATTTCATGCCTGAGTATTCAGACATGACTCGTCCATTTGTAGCCTTCTCTCTCTTCTTTGTTTAAAGATCTTTTGACTATGAAAAGATTTAGATGAAGGCCTCTACATTCGTACAACCTACTCTCGCTATACTTGACCCAGTATTTCTTGGTCAAAACTATCAGTCTGGTGCCATTTAAACACTTCATTTTGGTATCACCTGGCTCCTTTCGTTCCTGTACTGCAGGGTAGTAGATTTTCCTGGAAATTAATGAATAGCCTGGATATTTTTATCTTTCATTTTCCTACTCAGATCATTCAAGCTTTCCAGACTCAGGAACAGTGCCAGATGCTGTGTTACTGAGTCCAGTACAGATGGAGCCAAAGGTAGCCTCAGTTACACTCTGGCTGATCCCTGAGTCACTTCTCTTGGCGTTCTCTCCTTTGTGACAATTGCTGGTTATGGATACTCAGTCATATCTGCACTTTATTCTGTTTTGAGTTGGGCTGTTTTGCCTACGTCAACCATTAAAGAAAGACCTCTGCCAAGAGCGCTCTCTGCATATCCTTCATCAACACAACTGTGCTGTTGCAAGGGGAAACAGGCTGTGACTCACTTCAGCATCTGCTGACACCATAAGGAGATCTGAATGGATCGGTGAGTGGGTGGGTGGGTGGATAGACAGAGCTTTCCGAATTCACCTGTCAAACAGACAGAGGAGTCTTTCAGTTCCAGTGACAGCTTCTGAGCATGACATCTCCCAAATTTCATGCCCTCGGTTGGCAGTTGAATTGAAGACCCGACCCATCAGTATGTTACATTCACACAGAAGTTTAAGGACAGAATAAGAACAAGATTGTGGGGCTTCTGGCATTCATAATGCTTTTGCTTCTAACATCTTCCTGACACTGCTCAATGGGAAGTTAAAAGAAATTACACTCCTTGTTCTCAGACATTCTCTTCCCTACCCTCCCACGTCCCTGCAGACGGGCAGGTAGGACACAAGGATAGTGGAACCTAGGGCAAAGTGTATGACTTTTTCCCATTATTAAAGGGGACTATTAATTAATTATTAAAAGGTATCGTGAGGAGGGTGGTGGATAACAGTGACATGAAAAATGAAGTATGGCACTTTCTGCAAGTACAAGAGTAGCACACTTCAGCTCTAATCAACACAGAGCATCAAATTTCAGAGCAGTACTGACAGCCACAGAAGCCAACTTCCAGGTCACCAAGTTCAACAGACTGAAAGAAAGACTGCAAAAAATAGGTGGAGCTATAGCAGTTAAAGCTAGTTAGTTCTGAAAGGTTATTAAGCACCACCCTGCAGTTTTAATACAGACTGTGAATATCAGAGATTAGAAGAAGACATAATGTAAATAACAGATCATTACACTTCTCCCTAATGTGAAATTATTGTATCTTTTTTCTGGGATATCTAGTACTATCTCAAGACACTGGATTCTGTACTGGACATCTCAGTTTTGGGACTGTATCTCGTTAATAACTTGATAGCAAATATTCCCAGCTGCTAAAGAAACAGCATTGACAGATTTTAAAAGGGAATTTCTCTGTAGCAGGAAAGAGAATTCCTTTAACAGGGAATTTCTCTATAGTCTCTGCCTAGCAGCTGCTGCCTTTTGGGGGACCAGGACTCAAACTAAGAAAGGCAGGGGTCAAAGCACAGATTTTTTTCAGAACACAACAGGATAACTGTAAAAGCTGACAGATGTAGAAATGGGAGGCAACAGAAAAGGTTTAGAGACATGAAGGGAAAATTTCTCAAAGATTAATATTTTTAATTTGTATAGACACCCTTCTCAAACCTATTTACAAATACTGTTTAGAAAACTGAGATCATTGAATCATATATATCCCTGGGACATGAACAGCAAGAGTTGTAAAGGATTCAGCTAAGACCTTTGCACTCCTGAAAATTTCAGTTAATCTGAGCCAGTCATCCCTGCAAGTGGTATAATTATTAACTTATAGACTTGGAGACAGAGGCAGACAAGAGGAGTTATTTTCCCCAAAACTCCATATGAAGTTTATGGCACCCTGCTTTCTTGAAGGCCTTTATTTATTTAACCATGCCACCATTTTTCTTGCTTCTTCACCTGAATCCGAAGAGCACGGAATTATCACTCTTACATTTGAATAAGTGCAATCTGTTAAGAAATTCTCTAACAGAAAGCGGTAACCTAAATCACAAACAATGATCACACTTTCCACACCCCAGCTCTTGGTGCTGCCTTGGGGTCTGCTCTTTCCTCCTAAAATTTGGTGAAAACTGAATGATTGACATCAACAGTGAAAGCATAAAAACCTTACATCTATGTTCAAAGATCCAGTGCTTCTAATGTAGCTAGATTGTAAAGATAGAATGGTGAAAACCATGGATGAACAGGCTTCATATTTTCCGACTAGATTTCAAATTAGTCAAAAAGTTGCATCTTAGCGAATTTGAAAAAGCTTCTTAAAATCAACAAAATCAGATACTAATTTTAACCCATACAAGAGTAATTGTCTTCAATTATGTTCACAAACCCATCTTGTACATTCTTTGCATATGCTGAAGTGTTATGTTTTTAATATAAAATAACTGCTTGGTCAGAGCTGGATTTCATTTCCCTTGAGTATAGGCTGCAGGAAACCAGTCATGGACTTTGTTGAAACCTTTTTATGGTATTTGCAGATTTCTTCTTTTTAAGAAACCCACAACATCCATAGGAAGTGAAGGAAATAATGTTGGGTGGAAAACATTTTGAAACTTCTGCATTTTGAGCAGCAAAAAAAACTGTCTTTAACTGTTGATACACTGGGCACATAATTCAAACTGTCCCTCATTACAGACCTAAATTTATCTTCCATCCCACACAGATTTCTACTCTATCACACTTTTTCTGCTCAAAATTATTCACATCAGAGAACAAGGCTCATGAAATGCAGGGTAGCAAAAGTGTTATTTATGCTAAAGAAACCAATCCCACTTCTTATTTAAGCTTTCTGACTGTGGGTTTATTGTGTCCTCCCTCTTGGGGCTAAGTCCCATATGGTATCTCACATTTGCACCCAAGCAGATTGCGAATATGGTGTCTTTGCCTCTGAGAGCTTGAATTAATATACTAAGACTCAGTCACAAAGTACTATAAAGAGCTAGAGGCTTTATTGACTTTAAGCTCTCCGGATGCATTTTTGCCATGTGAATTATTTAAAGTCCTTTGCGAGCTTCCCTGGGGCCTTTTGAAAAGAAACTCGCAATCGCTTTCAAATATGCTGTGGCCAGCCCTCTCCTACAAAATCTGCTTTCTCTGAACACCATGAATTAGGGGAGCATCTACCCTCCTCTGCGAGGGAAGTGGAGTCCAATAGTCAAAATTTTCAGACCGCAATACATTTAGAAGTCATTCTGCTCTAAATGATTGGCAATTTTTTTTCCCAAGATAATGGATAAAAAATCCTGTTAATAGTTATAGTTGTTCTAATGGCCTGTCTTACTTCTGTAAACAAGATTTGGGAATATGACAAGCAAAGTTATTGGAGAATTGTACATACATGGCATCATGAGGTCATACAAGTTCAAAAATACTTGGTGTTAGTTAATTTGCATTAAATCTATTTAATAAAGTCACTATCATTCATAAATTACTTCAGAATAATAATAAGATTTTCATTTCACAGGTTTTTTTAAGAATAATTTCTCCATGGAAATCAACTCAAAACTATATGGGGCACAGGAATTCATTATGTAAGAATTCTGATAATAGTCTGATGATTACCCCATACAATGCTTCTGGGGAACACTGCTCCCAAAAGCTTTCAGTTGATGAATCCAGGAGTTCAGTCTTAATCTTATCTGTAGGAAATGTAGCAATAAAAAAGCTAAATCACCACAATATGCAGATGAATTATGGCTCTAATTGTTTTTTCCATCAGACACCAGTGGAAGATTTGGGGGTTTTTTACAGTTCCTATAAACTGAAGCAACCCTTTTTTTATTTTTTATAGCTAATGAGGAAATTATGTTCATAGAATTATAGACTCATAGAATAGAATAGTTTGGGTTGGAAGGGACATTTAAAGGTCATCTAGCCCAATCCTCCTGCCATAAGCAGGGACACCTTCAACTAGACCAGGTTGCTCAGAGCCCCGCCCAACCTGCTCTTCCATGTTTCCATGGATGGGGCATCTACCACCTCTCTTGGTAACGTGTTCCAATGCCTCACCACCCTCAGAGTAAAGAATTTCTTTCTTTTATCTAGTCTAAATCTGCCCTCTTTTAGTTTAAAGCCACTATCCCTTGACTTATCACTACACACCCTTGTCAAAAGTCACTCTCCAGCTTTCTTGTAGGCCCCAATCAAGTACTGGAAGGCTGCAATAAGGTCTTCCTGGAGCCTTCTTTTCCTCCAGGCTGAACAACCCCAACTCTCTCAGCCTTTCCTCATAGGAGAGCTGTTCCAGCCCTCTGATCATTTCTGTGGCCTCCTCTGGAGCTGCTCCAACAGGTCGATATCTTTCCTGTGCTGAGGGCTGTGTGTGGTGGTGCTCATTCGTGACACTATATTGTAACACATCATCCAGCTCAGGACAAAGTGAAGAAGCGCCACCACCCTGGTTTATCATCTTTGTTCCTTTATCTCTCCTCTTCATTATCTGTTATGATATCAGCCCCCTTTCAAGCCCAGATATAAATTCTTCACTAGTCCATGTGTTCTAATTAGATTCTCAATAAACAGTTTCATAAACTATACCTTCCTTTTCTTTTTCCAGTTTTCCTTTCTCTTTTTGAATTTCTGTCTCAAGCAGGGTTTGTCTAATGAGTTCATCCAAGTCTTACCAGGGAAAACATGCCTTGGCTGATATTTGTTACACACCACTTGCAGTGACAATCTCAATAAATAATAAGTATTGAGAATAAGAACACCACCACTACCTCAGCACTTTGCTTGAGCTGACAACTGTGACATAAGCTGCTAACAACACAAGAAACCACTTTATTCACCAAACAATCTTGACATTAATATCTCCAGAAATAAATAATTACCTAAATTATTTGTAAAATTGTCAAGTAACAACGTGCATTTTCCTTTACCGATCCCACATACATGATGAAATTTCCATTTGCAGCACACTATAATTGTTAAATTGAAGTGTCATGGATGCTTAGAAGATGCTACTCTTAGACTGAAGAAAGATCCTTACCTGATGCAATTTAAGATTTCTTTCTCCTTTGAAGTTAATACTAGATAGCACTACGTGAGGATCCGGCCTACACTTATGGTAGGGCTTTAACCCAACTTAATGAAAAAGCTACCTATTTTGTCAGAATCAATAGATTTCTTGCTTTCTTGCAGAGAATTCTTGATGCAGAAAAGTACATTACCTCAAGAAACTAGGATGGCGATAATTTAATCTCATAAGGAATGTGGACTTTAAAGATTTCTAGATTTCATGCAATTCTATTCTAGGGCTGAGATTAAATTGCAAAGGTATAATCAGAAATTCCAAAGGAAGATCTTATTTCTTACTAAACTGAGACAGTATGACACTGCTGCCTCTGGAGAACAAATCCAATGAAATCTATCATGAGGAATCTGTTTTCTGCTATACATTTCCAGAAATTTACTTAATCTTCAATTCAGGTTCTGATTCAGGAAAATAGGTAAGCCTGATTCCTACTTAATGTTGGAATTTTTCTCTCAGTCGAAGACAAAGAAAAACCTGTTATGATACTTCTAATAGTGTACTGATTCTCAAAACAGCCTTTTCAGTGTTATGAAAATCAGTTGTAACTGTGAAGAAACATCCATTTCTTCTTTAGAATCAGTAGGTAGAAGATTTTGAAATCTTCCAATAGTGTAGTTTCTTGGACCACTAAAATTTTTAGACACTAACCAAACAGGTATTAAGACAAAACACATCAGTGGGAAGACATTTCTGTTTCTTAGCTTCATCTGGAAGTTGAACCCTACATGCATTTGCAAGAATATATTACATGCATTTGCAAGAATATATTGATTATTTTTCTCATAAAATATCTGTATCTGGGTGTTATGTGTTTGCATGGTAAGGTTTTGGTAGCGGGGGGGGCTATAGGGGTGGCACCTGTGAGCAGCTGCGAGAAGCTTCCCCCATGTCTGATAGAGCCAATGCCAGCCAGCTCTGACGGACCCACTGCTGGCCAAGGCCAAGCCAATCAGCGACGGTGGTAGCACCTCTGGGATAACATAGTTAAGAAGGGGAAGAAAAAAACTGCGGTGAAACGGCAGTGAAGAGAGAGGAGTGAGACGATGTGAGAGAAACAACTCTGCAGGCACCAAGGTCAGTGAAGAAGAAGGGGGGAGGAGGTGCTCGAGACGCTGGAGCAGAGACGCTTCCCTTGCAGCTCATGATGAAGGAACATGGTGAGGCAGGTTGTCTCCCTGCAGTCCATGGAGGTCCGTGGTGGAGCAGAGAACCACTGGTAGCCTGTGGAAGGGACCCCATGCCGGAGCAGGGGGATGCCTGAAGGAAGCTGTGACCCCGTGGGGAGCCCACGCTGGAACAGGCTCCTGCCAGGACCTGTGGACCTATGGAGAGAGGAGCTCACACCGGAGCAGGTTTGCAGGCAGGGCTTGTGACCCCGTGGGGGACCCACGCTGGAGCAGCCGGTTCCTGAGGGACTGCACCCCATGGGAAGGATCCACACTGGGGCAGTTCATGAAGAGCTGCAGCCCAAGGAAAGGACTCACGTTGGAGAGGTTTGTGGAGAACTGTCTCCAGTGAGAGGAACCTCACGTTGCAGCAGGGGAAGAGCGTGAGGAGTCCTCCCCCTGAGAAGGAAGGAGCGGCAGAGACAATGTGTGATGAACTAACCATAACCCCATTCCCCATCCCTCTGTGCCACTCGGGGGGAGGAGGTGTAGAAACAGGAGTGAAGTTGAGCCTGGGAAGAAGGGAGGGGTGGGGGGAAGGTGTTTTAAGATCTGGTGTTATTTGTCACTATCTTGCTCTGATTTGATTGGTGATAAATTAAACTCCCTTTTCTCCCCAAGTTCAGTCTGCTTCGTCCGTGACAGTAATTGGTGAGTGATCTCTCCCAGTCCTTGTCTCGACCCTCGAGCCTTTCATCATATTTCCTCTTCCCTGTCCAGCTGAGAGGGAGTGACAGAGGGGTTTTGGTGGGCACCTGGCATTTATCTAGGCCAAACCAAAACACTGGGAAAACTGTCAGTGACAATCTCTCTTTGAAAGTAAAAACAAACATAAAAAAAATAAAATAATTGCACTGGAAAGAGTGGTTCAGAGATTGTAAAAGTCACAGTTACCAAAGTCTACATGAGGACTCCTCAGCCAGAATAAAAATAAAAAAAAAATTAAAATTAAACCATTTCCTACTCATGTCCTCAAGGTCTGCCTCTTTTCCAAAAAAACCCCAGTCTCAGACAAATACAAATTAGCACTTCAGTGTTTCCAGCTGAGGTTATCTCGAAGAACAGGTCTTTTTGTCAGGAGTTTTCTACTTCTGTTGGTATGCCCTACCCCAAGGACCTGCCTAAGTAGGAACCCAGAAACCTTTTACAAACGTTTTTCCAAAAATAACCAGAGTGAGATTTAACACTTACACTCAGAGGGGCATTAGCTATCGAAAAATGGTTTACTCCTAAGTTAGAAAGCAACTTTTTTGGGTCCTTAGTGGCATTAGGCTCAGTAAACATTTCATTGTAAGCATTGTGGGCAAGGAAAAGTAACATTGCTTCCCAACCTACAGGTGGAAGAAACCCTATAATTTTTCTTTGCTGTTGCGTTCTCCCCACTTCATGGCTAAACAGGACATAGGAATAATCTGATCCCTTCTTATCCCTGCATCAGTTATATCAATTTCTGATGGCAGATACAATAGGTTCTGCAACCACTTTGGTTTATATTTGCTTAAATTAAGGAAAAAGCCACCAGATATTTCAATAAATAACCATATGAGTTCAGTTTTTAAGTAAATAGTAAATCAGTTAACAAATTAAAGTACTTTAATCTTTCTTCATCAAAGCACTTTAAAGAAATCAGAAGATTAAAAATCATTTGAAGTTACAAAAGTCTGATTTAATAAGCAATACATTCTGTACAACAAGTTCTAGATACTGTCAGGATCATTTACACATTGCACTTCAGTCCCAGCAGTGAAGTGGTGGTCTCTCATTCCCCTCTCTTTTACGGCATATAATTCACCTGTTTAACTCCTAAATAAAACTCATATTTTGCAAACTCTCTGCCTCCACTTAACTGTTCAATGGCCTTTCACTGGACCTGCACAGCTTAATATTCTCATAAATGATGCAGTATGAATGAACCTGATGATAAATTTGCATATTAAACTATGAATGTGACTTTAAATTGGAAAGGTACAAAAATAAGTGATCAGAAATTAAGAAACCAGTCTAAGGCCTGGATGTCTCAGTAAGAATTTGCTATCAAATCACACTGAAAATACCTATTGAACAGCATATAATCTCATTAAGTAAAAGAGAAAATTATGTGTAATTCTTATTCTCTGAAGGTATGACTTATAATAAATCCTACTGACATACCAATGCATGGGCCCAGGAGCTGGGATCTATTATAATCTACTTACCCTCTGAGAACCTAATTTCCACTTGAAATAATAATTAAAATAAAAACCTTAGATACATTGACCTCTAACAGATTCAAAATGTTGGAATAAATCAGGTAACAGAGTTAATAATTGACTCTTTACTAATGTGCTCTTTATGAAAGAAAAGAATTCAATATGCTCAGTGCTATCCCTAATTTGAAGCTCTGTCTAATAGTCTATTCTTCATATTATTCATCCTGCCAATTTCCAAGGTAAACCTTTTTAAGCATTTGCAAGAGGGAACAAAGGTGAAGTAAGAGTATAGCTGTAGCTATATTAAGGTGGTTTGAGAGTGTACCTAATCTGTTATTTTATGTCACGTTTCCCACACAAGATAAACAATATTTGTCATTTGCCTTGCAATAGAAACTAACACTGGAGCTTCATTGTGGCAAATATTATAACACAACATCACATTTTAAATGGGCGAGACATAAAAAGAGTGAAAGAAATCAATCTCCCCATTTTGGAGGATGAAGTATGGCATGCACAGACAGAATAAACTGTACAAAAGTCACACTAAAAACTTGAGACAAAGCAGAAAGTAGAGGCAATATTCTCCAGCTGTTAATCAAGTGGTTTCACTAAAGAAACATCCTCCTTCCCTCTTCAGTTCAGTGGATGGTTGTCTGCACATCGAATATAAAATGTGCATACACACAACCATTCTCATTCTAAAGTTACATGAGCCATTGTTAAAAAAAAGGTAATCAAACTTAGCTATTGAAGAGGGAATTTTTAGCATGAATAATAATCAGTAAAAAATACAATGTTATGTTTATTTTAATATTTGTATCAAGGTGAATGGGACAGAATATTTTTTGAGAGAAATTCACTTTTGATGACACACGTTCTCATGATTTTGCTCAAGATATTTAAGAAGGAAAGAGATCATCTACATTGGTTCTGCAACAGAGTTTAATGTCAGAGTGTATTGTGATGCAGTATCTACGATATGCTTGTGAAGCATAGCACTGTAACAAGTTACTTGAGCTGCTAGCTTTGATGAGAAAAGCATTTTTAACATGTAAATGTCAATAGAGGTTTTCATTGCAAGGTTTTTTTTGCTGAATAGGAACACAACATACGCAAAAGCCAATAATGGTATGTTCTAATGTGCTTATTTTTATATTCTTTTCTTCCTTCTTTTTTCATTTACATTTATTGTGTAGATGAAACAGATGGAAAACGTAACTTTTCCCTTGGAATTGGAGATATTTGCAGGTGACAACTAAGCACCAGACAGCCTCTCACTCACAAACCCCCAGTGGGATGGGGAGGAGAATGGACAGAACGTAAAACTCATGAGTTGAGATAAAAGCAGTTTAATATGACAACAAAGGAATGAATAATAATAAAAAAGAATATGCAAAACAAGTGATACACAGTATGATTTTTTTCTCACTGCCCAATGACTGATTGTGCAGCCAGTGCCTGAGCACCGATTATGGAACTTGCAGATTTACCAGAGGTTGCAGATTTCTCTGATTTCACCAGACTCACATATTTTGCAGAACTCATCAAACTCATGGAAAAAGACCGAACTCACGGATGAAGTTTGAATGCATGGAAAAGATCAAGCTCACGAGAAAATGGTTCCTTCCCCCCAGTCAACTCCCATTTATATACTGAGCAGGACGTCTATGGTATGGAATGTTTCCACTGGCCAGCTTGGGTTAGCTGCCTTGCTATGCTCCTTCCCAGCTCTTGTACACCTGCTAATTAGCTGGATATGGGAAAGTGAATAAAGTCCTTGATTTCTTAGCTACAACTAAAAACATCAACATTATCAGTATTCTTCTCACACTAAATCCAAAACACGGCAACAACTGGGGAGAAAACCTTATCACAGCTGAAACCAAGACATTAAGAAATTATTCACATTCAAAATTCTTCAAATTCAGAAATGACTGTACGGCATGAAAAATCTCACTTACGTATCTGGGACACTGTCCAGCAGCTTCCATTTTAATACATTTGTGCATTCATTAAATAAATTCATGAAATGAAGTTATTGGTAAAATTCTGAACTGTGCTGTTCCCAATTATGATTTTCGTTGATTGTACAGCTGCATTAGAAAACTTCATTATATTTGCAAAGACATAGAAAGTCAAGAACAGGGGAACTGCTGAGTGACTGTCATTGACTGTCTGTGTACATGTAATTTGATTTTATTATATGATTAATTAAAATCTTCCAGAAAGTATATTTCTGCCATATCTGTAAAAGTGTATGCACCACCTTGTCTTTAGCTTTTTGTCATATTAATCATCATATAATTCTTTCTGATGTAGCTCTTTTTGACTCTTACCAGGCATGGACAACACAAGCCTCTTTATAAGTAGGGGGGGTTGAAAGGTTTAGGACTCTGTTTCTCATCGTCTTTCACAGTAATTAGGTGCTTGTTGATCTGGTCAAAAGCTCTTTCATGGATGTTAATTTGTTCAGTTTTGTTCAACTTGATTGACCTTTTATTTGCTTGCCCACAATCAGATTCTGCAGCCCAACAGGCCCAACGTGCAAATTTGAATGCTCAAATTATCAAACACATCTAAATTACTTTGAAGCTTCAGTAACTTCAGAGAAAAAAATTTTGATCCCTAAATCATAGAAATGCTTTTAAAAATGTGATAGCAGAGCTTGATTTCTCAGTTTCTGGCAAAATGTTCATTTATTGAGACCAGTGTCTGTTGCTACAATAACCACTTTATGTTATTAGTATTTAAATAATTGAAGTATTTTACCTTCTAGTTTGATTTTAACCTTCTCTTCAAAAGTCAGTGATTTCAGAGAATGAGTAAACTGAATAATGAATTAACTTAGTTATATTTCTAACCTAATCTATGTATTATTTCCTAGGTAAAGTGTTGCTCAGGCATGTACTGCATTGTTCTCTTCACAATAGCCACTTGTCCCTCTGAATTAAGCATACCTGAAGACATACCAAATTGCTAGTAATATCACAATCTATGACAAAGGTTCACAACATATTTTATACCAGCTGGGTAAACTTGCAACTCTGATTCACTTGGAGTTAATTAGTCATGTCTTTCCCTGGCATATGCTGATATTGAAATCCGTGTCTTTGGTGCTAATATTACAGGAGGACTTGTCACATCAATGTGCTTTCAGGTCTAAGTCTCCCTGCTCTGAACAAAAATGTGCACTGGTGCATAGATATGCAGACAGTGCTGGAAAGGTGTGGAGTGAGCATTGCCTACAAAAATCATGGAAGTATGAGGCAGACTTGTGGTCTTTTCTTTTACAAGACCATTGACAGGCATCAGCACTCAAGGCCAGATGCCAAACATCCAGAAATCAGATGAAATGATTAATGATGAAACAGAGACATCCTCAGTCAGCACCCGACCTGATGATACCACAGAGTATAACCTTCAGGATGGACAAGACGATCAGATTTGTGAGTTTGCAGTCTTCAAATTCGTGACCAGTGGTATCCTGTAATAGGTTAATGTGAAGGGACAAAAGAGAGTGGGGAGTAAGGTGACAGTGTTTTTCTTCCTGCAACTGTTGTATAATCTTGCAGACATTTCTGCAAAATGTGGTAACCTTATACATTTAGCAGTAGGAAATGGGAATGGAGGAGTAGGTCTCTGTCCATACCTTTGCTGCTCTGAGTAGTGGGCTAGTTGGGAAAGCTACATTAAAGTGGACCCCCAGAAACCCAGTATGAAGGATGGGTGAATACCTTCTTCATGTTTTCAAAGGCTTTGTCTTCCTGGAGCTTCTTGTGGAAAATAAGAGTTGTCCAAAAAACTCCTTTTTGCGCTATGTAGAGAGTCATGGGTTAGCCTTTAGTCATGCGTTCATGTAAAGCACTGTTCCCCAACACAATTCTTTGCACCCAGAAATTCATTCCCATTGCCAAGCTGAGAATGTCTGTTCCTAATTAAATCTATTGTTGTATCTATAAGATAGGATTTTTATTTTTTTGCCCCTCTGCTCTAACGACTGATAGATAAAATTAACTTTGATTTGATACTAATCACAACTTTTTAAAGTTTCATTAAAATTATTTTCTTTATCCTCTTTTTTTTTTTTAATGCTTTAAGGGATTCAATTTCCTTTGCTAAAGCCTGTGGCCTCTAAAAAAATTACAGTAGTCAAAAGAGATATTCAAAAAGGCATTAATTTCAGGTGATTTCACATTCATTTGCTTATTTCAACTTAAAAGCTGCCAGAGATGACTGTGGATTCAAGTTCACTAGAATGTTTAACACATTGCAAACAGAGCTTTGCATTGTACCTGCCTTCTGAAAGCTTTGACATTTTCCTGCTATATGTCTTAAATCTCTATCACGATTTAACTCCAGCCAGCAACTAAGCTCCACACAGCCGCTCGCCCAGTCCCAATCAGTGTAGCAGGGGAGAGAATCAGAAGGCGAAAAGGTCAGTTACAACAGTTACAGTCAGTTAAAACAGTTGAAACACATTGGTACCTTTCAAGGAAAGACTGATGTTTGGAAATATAAACTGTCAGAAGTATAAATTCAGTAATCTAGAAACAGTTTGCTAATTATTTATACAAAGGAAATCAAGCTGGTCTTCATAAATCAGTAGCAACTTTGGCTCTTCAGGGAACTGAAATTTAGAAGAAGATAACCAGTTACATGCTCTGTTTAGAGGCATGACACAACACTGTTATGAAACACCACCGTAGACCTATGAGCACTGGTAAATATTTGAAAACTACTTCAGCTTGTATTTAGAGCCGTAGTCACACGTTTGTCCTACTAGAGTGTGCATAATGTGCTACAGCTACTATTTCACATTTATCCTTGCAGTACAGCAATAAACTTTTTTTATTAGGTATGTCATTATTTTGTAATTCATATGCAGACTTGTATCCTTTTACATTTTAGGAGTTTCCGTAATGAAACCCATTTGTTCTGCCTGGGTTAATTCATACTTCAGCACGGTCATACACGTTATAGATTTTTCTCCCAGCATCATTCCGAAGCTGCCTGTCCAAAGGAGACCATCCCAACCACACTGAGCAAACTGAGCAGGTTGGAGCCAAGTTTTTTCTCCCGTTTGAACATTCTGTTTCTCTGATGACTCTTTTCCAGACTGACAGCACTGGTCTTGAAAGCAGCAACTGAGCCGGTCAAGGTTTAGAGGACAGCACTCCTTCCTTCCCTCTTGAAAAGACATCCACAGTACTCTCTTCGTAACCGCAGGACATCAGAATCTCTGCCATGAGCAGAGAAGTGCTAAGACAACACAGTTCTGATATAATGTGCTTTCAGGGCCTTACACAAAAGAGAGTAGACTGTCTGCCCTAAAAGTTCTACTAAAAAGGCTGCTGTAAACAGCTAGATTTTCATGATTTGAAAGCTGAAGTTGGAAGTTAATACAAGACAGACAGGCAACAGAAGACAGAAAGTGAAAACACACACGTTCTACACTACCTATGAACTACTTATAAAAATTATTATAGACGAGATTCCTCAAAAGCGTTGCAGACACTCTTTGTATAGTCAGTGGGAGAAGTCTTTGTCATGCAGGTCCCAAAAGAGCTTGGGGCAGAGAGCTGCCATGCAAGGGCACGAGGAGAAGATCACTTTGTAATAAAGAATGCGTTAACTGCATGTAAGTAACTCAGTGATAACATAAACTGTAGTGAAGGCTGCGGGAAGTGGAAGAAACATAAACCAAGAGCTAACACTCCATGGAGGATGTGGTAAAGTCTCTAAATGAAATTAGTTCAGCTTGTTATTGATATATCTATTAAAAATGGCTGATGAAGCATAGGAGAGGTGAAGAAAACAGAAGACAGACAGTTTCAAAACACATAAGGAACAGCACAAGTGGCACCACTAGGATGCAAGAACAAAAGAACCAAGACTCCCTTACAACAAAACAGAAAGTCTCCTGAGACTCATCCTAATGAGGCACTAGGGCACCAAGCAGATGCATCAAAATCCAGGAACACCTCTCTCAGATCAGAGCTGCAATGAACAGTTTAAGAAAGAAGTGAAACTTGTTTGCCTTTGTTTGCGGGTATTGGGCACAATTTATAAAAGAACAAATCTTTGGAACTTTCGCGATGGACAATGCGACACAAGGAGCAAGCTGCTGTTTGCAGACACAAACTGTTAGGAATACCATTCTGCTTTAGATGCTTTGACTCAGTCGAACAATGCAAACCAGTTGTAAGCTTGATTTAACTACTATTGCTGCTTTTTACCATCATAGTAAAACAGCTGGAGGATATTGATGAATCTAGCCCATTTCTGTAGACATTTTGTAACCGTCATCTAGTCCATCTGCTTTCACAGACAGAGATTATTTCTTTTATACCAGATACTTTCTAGGTCTTTATTTGATATTTAGACTGCTTTCACAGTCCAATAAGTATCCAGCCCAGTAGATGTATTTTCCCCTTCCCTGCATATATATTTCAGTGTGTTTGCATTTATCATTTGCTAAGTGTGTTACGATACGCCATGGCTTCGATCCCCTAAAGAATTCCTCATATGATACGGTGATTTGGAAAGCAGTTGATGAAGGCTCTGGGCTTATTAAGTTCCTAGTAACAGCTAAATCCAGACACTTCAGCAAGGTAACAGCAGATGTTAAAATGTGTTATTGCCACTGAATAAGTGCAGTTTGCAAAAATAATTTCCGGTAACAGGCTTCTAGTTTTCTATTGCCAGCACGTTTATTTTGGTTATAAAATCTATACAGAATGCTTTGTAGAAACACGTTCGGTACGTATGTAGCCGTTCCAGACTGCCTTGATCACTGTGTTACCATCAGGACGAATTTCTGCTTAGTTCAGCTGCCAGACCCCCTTGAGACTATCTGAAGAACAATGAGGCATGTCTTCATCTTAAATGAATCTGGTTTTAAATGAGGAGAGACCAGTGGGAACAATTCAGCTCCATGACCTAATTGCACTTTCCCATTCATAACTCCTACAGTTAAGCCTACGCTACTGGCAATCAAATTCTGCTATCAAGTATGACTCCAGGGTGTATCCAAAGTGACTCCAAAATTAGTACATAACTACTGCAAAACAGCTCTCGTCTTAGAGAATGAAATCTCAAATGCGGACAAGGATTTATGCACTGTCATGTTTAATATTGGAACACCTAATTTTAGGGGACTTCACCTTCATTACCCACACAAGCAATCTACTTGGGCTGCCAGATGAGAGACCACTTTTAATATGTTCACCAAGGCGAGCTTAAAGTAAAGCAAGCAGGGCATTCTCAACAATGTGGGTAAATACATGCTCCAGCTTACGTGGGACTCTAAAGCACAAATACGGTAGCCTGCCATTTCACCAGTATTTCATTATCAAAGACTACAGGATACAGTACATTTATTTATGAGCTACTACAAATTAGCAGAGCTACAATTAAGTGAGATACTTCAAATGTTATGCATCACTGCAGGGGACTGTGGGTCCTTGTGTTGTTTTTTGATGTTATTAGGTCAGAACCTGCTTCCTTCTGTTTCCTTCTTCATTTTCTTTTCAAATTATTAATTTGTTATAGACTCCTGGCTGAAACTGTGGAACAAATTTCTCTGTTGGAATAGAGGCATTTTCGAATTCACCTTTGTCAAACTTTATTTCTCACTACTTGTGTTTTTGACTGTCATATCACCTGCTCCTTTTTCTTGGATTGTTTTTGGTTTGGTTTTGGGTTTTTTTTTCCCCCTCGGTTTCCAGAAAGCCATGCTCTGGCTATGTCAAAACAGTCAGGCAACACAATTTATGACTCTTAACCCAATGTTTCTCTTTAAGCCATACTGAAACACTAAAGGCAAAATAATGCCAGCAGCAGTCTTCTTTTCTAAAGGAGGACAGTATCCCAGATGTGTGATGTATGCATCTATGTTGTTGATGATGTGAGAGCTTTGGCAGTCTGATCATGTCAAGAAGCACAACTTCAGGTGCTTGGGAAAATAACACTGAAACCTGGAGATTAAGAGCGTCTGGGGTAAAGTGGCAGCGGAATGGAGGGGTTTTAAGGATTGGAGTTTTGGTTTCAGATAGTCAAAACAGGAGGTGAGCTGGAGCTTATGAATGAAGGAAAGATAGCAAGAGAGAAAATAAATATATACTATTTATATATGCCTGTGACATTTAATAATTGAAGGAAATATAGTAAGCGAATTCCATCCATCTGTCCCACAAACCACTGTTAGTCAGTAGATTTCTTATGTCTCATATCAGAAGAGGTTGAGACTTTTTTTCTTTTTCACTTTCCCTTACAGATGACACTAATGAATCATTATTTTTCCAACTATTCTAATTTCTTCTCCAAAGTGGCACCTCATACTTCTTAATTCCAACTTTAATTATCTCTTAAGTAAGAGGCTTCATGATATGTGATTTATTGTACACTAGAATTAAAAAATGGACAAAGTCTGTTACTTATTTCTTTGCTTCTTCCATTTTTCCTACAGTGGATAACAAAGAGGATGGTGAAAATTGATAAGAATGGTCTTCCAGTACATAGAAATTTGATGCCAGTCTTACAATTTGCTAATGTACAAATTGACTGTGGCTTTATGAAACAGTAATTTAAAATAGTAAATTAGCTGTTTTACTTGCTAATAACCAAAGTATTACACTGCTAGCCAGTTATACATGTATATGCAAATATCAAAGATACTATGTTATAGTAAGTCTCTCCCTCTCCTACTTTTAACTCAAAATTATTTCAGTACCAGGATTATACATAAATTATTGACTATACATGCAATTCCAGGTCTGATAAGTGAGTAAGTAAGTTCTTATCTTTAGTTCTCAATTAACTTTAAACATAAATACTAAATGGCTGTTCTACCATTTACATTTTTTGCAAGCAAATTCAAATTCTATGTAGAAGGTGGATATTTTGATTACAAAACCAATAAAAAAACCCCAAACTCAGGAAAGCAAGGTAAGGATAGATTTTGGCAATAAGTAAAATCTTATTTAGTTCTTAAAAGTATAGTAAATGCTTATTTCTATCACGTGTTGATCCAGGCAGAGAAGATCATCTGACTATTTGACAATAAAAATATCTTTTCTCACCCTTTTATCTATAAATTATCACAGTTTAGCCACTTCATTAACTCAATGTTTTGAATAATTTACTAGAAATTTTCTCCAAGCTATTGCTGCATGAAAATTAAAAACTTGTACTTGACCTAGAATGTCCTTTGGAAAGTCATTAATTTGAAATTCAAAGAAGATAAATGATAGAGTTGTTGTTGTAATGACTAATGATACTAATTGTAAAAATGTGTATTTTACAGCTTCTTATACTTTTCTTTTTTTCTGATAGACTAAAGTGCACTTTGCTTTCAGAATTCTGATCTCCATGTGGGTGATTTTACATAGAGCATTAGTAGGTCTTCTCTTAACCTTCATTTGCTAAGTTAAATGCTTGAATGTTCTATGTATTTATTCCTTTATTATTGTTAGGCTGATTTTCCAAAACAACTATATTTTTTTCTTTTTTTGAACCTTTTGAATTCAGCAACATTCATACTTCTGTACTTCATTCATAAGTAATAATACTTTTGTGTTGCCTTGATTTTACATGCAGCATTGTATTTGCTAATGTAACGATGGCCTCATCCTCTAAACCTTATTGCTTATCTTATGCAAAGACAATAAAAGTTTTGTAAGAATATATATCTTTCCTTTAATCCACTCATTCATGTGCTGTATCATAATTCAAAATAAGCTTTATGACGTTTGAAAGTTCCCTAATGTAGAGCAATAGAAAGATATACATAGACACTGCGTTAAGGAAATGAGAGGTGAGATTTACCTCACAGACTAATGTGCTCAAATCTTGTGGTGGGGTTGGCAGAAAAGATGGAGGGCCTGGAAAAGACTCATGTCGTTTTGGACCGATAATTGGAGATCAGACTGGGCATCTTAGGTTATTTCTAGTGACACTACGAACCTATGTGTGGACAACTGAATTAAGCCCTTAGCCTATACAGTCAGTGGAATCTAGCAGGCTACAGAGGTCACCAGATGTACATCTACTGTGGGAGACCTGTATACCTGCACTGACTCTGTTGATTAGATCTCCTGCTACTACAGCATGAGCTTAAAGGGCTTAAACTGGTAGAAGTACCCATGTTGGAAACCACTTTAGGAGTCTAAATGTTGAAGCGGAACCCCATCTGAAATAACTAAATTGTGATGATTTACAAGCGACAGGGTAGAAGAAAGAGCTATTTCCCTGCTGCTTTGCAACAGAAAGTACCTAAGGAAAATTATATTTGAAGTACTGGATATTAATACAGTCATTTTTTGCCTGCCTTGTATAGTATGCTATATTGTAACTTACGGACCATGCTGTCCTTATCTTCCCTTTTGAAGCTACGCAATGCTTCTTAGGTAGCACTGCCCTATGCCTGTTACAAGGAACTACTGTTTCAGATTTGGATATAATTTTTGGTACGAGTGTTTATGGTCCAAGCTAAAACTTGCAGGTGAACTTTCCTTTTTAAGTTTACTGTCTACATTCGGTGTACAAAACTGGAACAGAGTTCCATGTGAAACGACACTGTCCTCCTTTGAAAGTCAGAGCTATTATTCGCAGAGTAAACTTACAGAAGATGAAATTATTTTTTATTTTTAAACTATGTTTTAATAAACAACATGTTAAAATTATGAAAATATGGAGAGGAAAAGAAAAAAAAGATTGTCTTTTACCATAGTTACCCAACCAAGCTAAGCTTGAAATCTTATATTTTGCACTGTGGTATTTTTGTACCTGCTTGTCTCTCTAATGATAGGAAAATAACCTTCAAATGCTTATATTATATTGCTCAGAAATCCGCCAGAGTCCGTGATGTGAGACACATCTGTTTTGTTCAAACTCTGAGCATTAAGTGACCAGAAATGTGTAACCTGACCTTCTGCGAGGTCCTTACTGACTCATAGCAGGGCTGCACCTGATAGTAGCTCACCAGCTTCAAACTTTCATGGAATGGCACAAGACCCCATGAACAAAAGACTGACTTGGTGATAATCAGAAACATGGAAGAGTAAAATGTGTCAGGGCATGGAGTTCCTGACAGTTGATTTCCAAGCCTGTTGTTTTTAACCAGGTGTGTAATTAGCCATAGATCACGAAACCAGTTTAGAAAATCAGTATTGGCTCCCCTGTTCAGCTTCATTGATCACCTCAATAGTTAAAAATGCTGAAATCCTGAATGACGTTTAGCACCAGGACAGAAAGAAAAGTAGTGTTTTAACAAAATTACAGATCATAGGTGAAGAAGTCAAATCGAGTAAGAAACATATGCAAGAGGTTTGGTCTACAGAAAAGGTGAAGTGTTATTCAGTCTGAAGGAGAGATGGTTTTGGCATTTTCCTCAGTCCTCCCACAAATCCAGAGGGAGAGCAGGATTGTAAAATGTGCTTAAGTTTCTGCAAATCTGTGAGTGTCTTTGAAAACAATACAGACATCCAAGAACCGCTGTGCTCCAGACACTAGGTATGGTTCCATAAAGCAATGAAATGTCATGCAGATGAAAGATCATAAGAATCTCAGTGCTCACAAATTTTATCCGTCTAGAATGAGTTACTACCATGGTCGCCAAACTGTAACAGGTGGCTACTTTTAAGCACAAGTGCTGCACTTCACACCTGAAGGTGGTTCATTTATGGAATATGCAAGAAATAAGATCTACTATTATATGTTATAAAATCTTTCACAAAGACTGAAAAGACCCTTTTGTGTGCTGGATTGCACTGCGTTGCTGGTACAGGTGTTATTTTAAAGTTTGGTACCAGCTTCAACAAACAAATAAAAGAATCACTGTTACCTGCTTTGAAACTACACAATATGGAAGCTGCTGTCATGAATTGAAAAACTTTCCAATAGGCAAGGTTTCTTACTGAAACTTGTTAAAATAAGAAAAGTAGAAACTTAAGTCTTGAAGCATGTCAAATCTGTGTATAATCTTTGAAGAAGGTATGTTTTATAAACCTATTTAAAATGAGATTGATCTGTTTCGTGAACACACTAGATAATCTATCTGGTCTTCTTTTTATGCAGGAATTCTAAGTAGACAGTCAATAGTTAATAACTCTGAGTAGTCCAGGCTTTAGAGTCTATCCAGTTTAAGCACCAACCTTAATAAGTTATAGCTGAATGGTGTAATCTCTTTCAAGAAGGTCACCTGGACTTGATTCAAAATGAACAGGAACTGAGAGCATATGATTTTTTTCTCTGACAGTTCAAAAGCCACATTGTACCCTTCCTGCAGCTTGTCCAGCTCTTGCCTTTGAGCTGCTGGATGTTAAGACACTTCTGTTAGCTCAAAGAACCCTCCAGTATCAAACATTTTCTCACTTCTGCTATATCTTACACAGCTAAGTATACTGATCTTTATAAAACTCTACAAGTTTTGAGAAATTTCAGTATCTCCTTCATGAAATCTGCAAACCTGTATTTTTGTTATGTATGAATACCACAATTTACAATTTCAGATCATATTATCATAAAAGATATGGATAGAACTACATTTATAACTAGGAGGACTGCAATGGACAGACCATCACTAAGACATGGTAATATGTCACTTTCTTTAAAGATGGCTTTTGAGGTCCAGTATCAAGTCAGCTTTTAATACGCCTTATACCATGCTAAACTGAATTGTCCTAGGTATCACCAACTTAAAAATTATGAAGTGTGCTAGTGTCTGAAAAAGAACTCAACAGTTGTGTAAAAGGAGAAGGAAACTGCAGAGTATTTCATAGGGATGGGATCACAATAAGGCTAGTAGCCTCTACAAAAATAGTTCATCTAATACAGCTCATCACTTTCGAAATTTTCAACCCTCAGAAAGAGAATATCAGCTTGTAAATATGAAGTACCTCCTCTGAGAGGAAACCAGCTTTCTAATTAGCAGTTCACAATCACACTTCAAATACAAATATCATTGGACATGTATCTTACTTTTAAGTGCTACGAGTGACCTATTATTCACAATTTCACTTTTAGTGACAGAACCAGTCTAAATGCATTTCTCAGGTCTGTCATTTGGAGTGTTCAAAGATCAACCTCTTAACACTCAAGAATAAATTTCTCTGGAGCTAAAGATAAATTCTATCACAAAGCTGGTGTCAAGGTAAACTACTCAAGCATGGAAAAGAGGTTACCCACAAACTAACCCCAATAAATAAAATAAAAAGCTTAGTGGAATCTTATCTCCATTGAACATAAGAACTGAAAGGCAGAATCATGAAGTATATTCCCACGGTTACACAGGTTGGACACTAGTAAATGTAGTGACCTATGTAGTAAGCACAAGTAAAGTAGCCCATGTTCCTGTGTCCTAGTTCCCTCCAGGCATTAGTGGACTGGCAAGGCATGACTCCTAGGCACCTTATTTGAGGTGGCGGAGATGAGGGTAAAGACAAGAAAATGTAATTTACACCTTTTGCTACAGAATATGTAACAGATACTCGTATTTCCAACACACCAAACAAGTGAATTTATGATTTTTCTGTTTACCACAGTAGCATTGCTTATGATCAGGTATGCAACATATTTGAATTCTGTACAACTTCAAAATCTAGGCCAAATAACTGACATTCAGCTTCGAAAATCTGCAGGCTGAACTTGTCTTCTAGTCCACAGCTATTCATAGTAGATAAGAATCTTTGCACTTCTAATTACTGCCAGCATTCAGTTCCCAACTGTTCACATTGTTCCCACTTTTCCTTAGTCATGCAAGGATTCTGCTCATAAACAGAAAAAATGTTATTTCTATACAGAGTCCACACTGTCTTGGAAAGAGAAGCACAGAGGCACTTGACAGTAAACTGAAATGGGTATTTCAGCTGCTATGGGTTCCAGTACACAAACCAGACAGAATACTGGATAAGCTAAGCTAAACAGCAGTCAAAAAACTGAAAACATCACCAACGAAACACACTTGAAGTCTGTATATTTTTTCATTTTCACTTTATCACACACTTCATCCAAGGATCTCAAAACTCTTAAAAATATTTATGAAATCTTGCAGCACTCCTGAGAGGCAAATTATCATGAGTTGCCACTTTAAAGAGTGGTACACTGAAATTAAAAGCCAACTCAGCACCGAAGCTAGGAAAAGAATTTCACACATCTAACACCTTCCCTTCAGTTCTGAATAAAAATGTCCTAAGTTACATATAACAGTGAGTACACAGACACACCCTGGCAGCTCTGAGAAGACACATTTATCTTGTCTACTAAATTACAAAACTACATGTTTTGTGTTAATTGATTTTCTTTCTTGCCATCCGTTCTCTATTCTAAACAGTCAGTTCAGCGTTAGTTCTCAGAGCTGAAGGTATACATCCCATCCCATCAAACGTCCCATCTTCAAATAGGATTTTCCAATATAGGTTCACAGAAACAATGAAAGAGTTTGCTGTGAAGTTAAATCCAGATAATCCTGAGAATCTTGCTGAAAAACAAGCATCCAGAACTTCTTATGTCCCAATACCTACTAATCTGGACTTGCAGATCTGATTGATTTCGACTCTCTTTTCAGTGCAGACGTTGACTGAATGTTCAGTGTCACAGGACGATATTTTCTCAGTCAAACAGTCTCCCAAACAAAGTATGTAAATTAAAAAATGAAGTTCACTGAAATGGAAAAAAACTGGGGTAACTTTACAATATTTACACTGATTTGGTTGAAGTTCCTTTGTATTACCTCAGTGTAATGGAGCAGAATTTGGCCAAAAAACTTACATTAACTTTGAGGTACGGAAAAGTGAAACCCAAGAAGGAAGAATTCCACTGAGAAAGATGAAATATGCTACAATGTGGACAATAGTAAGTTAACCATGGCTTTGTGGTGATTGGTTGCAAGTGTGATGTAAACATGAGTAAATCTTAGAACCTTTTCAATCAGTGTTGGCCTGTTTCTTTTAATGAGACAGTAGCTGCTTAGGAAAGGGACAGCCTCTTTGTGCATTTTGCAGATACAGAGCACTGATGCCCATGTCTATAACTGGAACTGTAACATTTACAACAGGATTCACACTCAATCAAGGTGAAAATGCTAAAAGTATTTTCAAGCATGCAATATACATAATGCCCACCGGGAATTTTTCATTGGTCTTCAGTGGTGGTTGGTTTTTTTTTTTTCATTTTGGTGGTTGGTTTTATTTCCCCTAAGCTGTTCTTTGAAAAGATAAATTAATTCAACAAGGAGTACATATGCATGAATTGAACCACAGTGAAGAAAAATGGGGGTGTTTTGATCTAGTGCATCTTGCTTCCTTGTGCTATTTTAGGTGTGAACAGTGCATAACTCAGGATCAGCTCAGGCTCACTGTAAATTATATAGCTGTGCTTTAATCTGTTCCTCTGTTTCAGAAAGAAGAGAGTGACAATGAGGGATGAGTTTCTTGAGAAGTAAATACTTTGGGAGGATTCTTTGTTTTGTTTTTTTCATTTTTATTTCTTGTTTGAGTTTTTTTTTTCCCCCTTTTTCCAAAAGAGAACCATATTTTCTTATTGGGTACCAGAAATGCACACACTTTGTCATACTTTAGCATGGACTGGCAATCAATAAGATGTGTAAAATGGCTGGACACAGATTACCCATCATGCAGCTTTCTGATTTAAGTTACAGTGAAAGCTGAGATCTGAAGGTTGTGAAGGCAAGGTGCAATGTGCTTTAATCTTTTTTTTTTTCTTTAGGATTTCTTTCTCTATATCTCACATTTAATATTTACAAGGGAATTCTTTCCGTATTGTGATACATGTACCTCATGAACACAATTATATATTCTGTCCTTGAGGCTGAAAGTGTTCTCAAAGAGTAGTTCCTATTACTTAGAGGGGAAAAAAAATTCCTGAGAGAGTGCAACACTTTTTACACTGTATCAATCCCAATCAGTGGGGCTAACTGTCCATTGATTTACTGACAACCCCTAATAAATTTTTAAGAAACGACTGCATGTCCTGGGGGGAGAAAAAGAAAAAAGTCACTCTTCAGAATTTTTCAGTTCTGAAGGGCATAATTTTTAATACTTCAGACTCTGGTGTACTCCTCACTGTCAGCATTAAGGCTCAGTTTTAAATCAGAAATGCAGACCTGCAGATATTTTGTTTTGTATCAGTAAATGTGATTGCAAGGTAGCAAAAAAGTTTGCAGCTCTGCTCTTCTCTGCTTGTTTCATTGGATTCACAAGCTAAACCAAGTCAGTACCAGTTAATATCTAGTTAGAAGACCTTCAGCTTATTAACACACATGCATTTACATGAGTTGCCTACAATGTAGTTGTTTTAATAATTATTTATTTCTGAGGTACGGGATTCCTCTGTCAAGGGCTGTACTAGAATATAACCTCTTCTTAATTGCTCCTTGTCATTCATTCTTCCCTGCTGTTTCTCAGTCTGTGACAACAAGATCTCATTATTGCATATGCACCACCTGCTGAACCCTACCTGTGAGAAGCAAGGTCTTCTCTTGCAAAAAGATGAGGTAACTTGTCCTCAATTGCTTAGATGAAATGTAGACTGTACGAGTGACTCCTGAGCTGCTTAATCTGCCTCAAAATCAGAGTCATCCATGGCTAAACCTCCTTCCAACATGCCTGCCAAATGCTTCTCCTCACATGTTGACCCATGCTGTATGAATCTTTTAATTCCCTCCCATTCTATCTCTTGCTTTTTTTTTCTGTTCTGTCTCTAAATTTCTCTTCCTCTGTGCCCACTTACCATATGTCGTGTTCTTCCTGATCCCACCATCAAACCGAAATCCAAACTCCCATGATCAGCACACATTCTTTGCAGTGTCAGCACAGATGGCTTACAGGATCTCAGAGATTGGCTAGATCATCAGTACACAGCTCAAATGAGTGTCCTGCGCATCTAGAACAGGAGCCCAACAAAAGTGGAACAGCTTTCTCAGTTGTGGGCTCCACTTCTTGAAACAGAAGGAACTGACACCATGACTGGACCTTAGTTAGGTTTCTCTGTTGCGCAGGGTTATTGCCATTCCTATTATCGAGCACTGGTGCTTCATAGAGCATGGCTTCTGCAAAAAAAGTGGTACAGAGACTGCTTCAGCCCTCTGAAACATATGCCAGACCACCCACAGTGATCCATGGCGCAAAGCTTATGGCCACCTGTTGCAGGGCTACAGATGCTTGTCACTTAATTTAAGGCGACATTTGTTAGCTATAGAAATATTAAGCTGCAACTACTTGAGGATGACATACCTAATGGACTATTTCGAGAGGTGCAGCCCTACACAAGCCAGGCATAAAATGGCAGCCATGAAACATTCTTGGGTAAGCCCCAGCAAGTAACAGAGGAATCCAGCTTCCCATGTCATCACTGAATTGAGTGGAAATAAGGGAAAAGGATCATATGGCACCCTTTTTCTCTGGCCATCTGAACAATTAAAAAGACAATGTTGTCATATTAATAAGGAGGAATTCTTTAATTTATTGATCCATCTTTAAAAATGATGGGTGATGTTGTGTACCTAGTCATGACATCTTTTCTTAATTTGATGCATTAAGCAATGTTATATTCAATTTCATTAAATGATCTCCCTTAATTATGACAATGGGTAATGATGGTCATTAAAGTAATGACATTTGTCACCATCAGCAGTGGCAAGGATAATGAATAATGAACAAGGCAAAATTTCCACAGAGACTTTATAGTCTTATATTCCACATAGCAGCAGAATAGAAAAACACAGAAACCAGATAGTTCCCTGAGAACAAAAAAGTTTGAGGAAGCCAACAGAGAATCTTCCTCTTTAAAATTCCAAAAAACACTAACCAAGAAAATTATGGATTAATGATTCTGAATAAAAAAAACCACCAAAATTTTAAAATCTTGCAATTAAATCCATCTTATTAGGTCTGCAATACTATCACTCTATGTATTCATTTCATAAAAAAACATGAACTGGTTTTTAGTGTGACTGGAATAAGAAACAGGAATTAATGGTGTATTCTAATGTCAAAAACGATAGACAGGAGAAATACATGTTACAGTACCTGACAGGCCAGAAAAGTGGGCTAGCAAGAACAGCATGAAGTTTAACAAAGACAAGTGCAAAGTCCTGCACCTAGGATTGAATAACTAGAGACACCAGTACAGGCTAACATCTGTGTGGCTAAGGAAAAGCCTTTCTGAAAGGTCCTGGTGGACAACAAAATGAATATGAGTCAGCAGCGCGCCACTACAGCAACAAAGGCAAATCAGATCCTAGGCTGCATCCACAGGGGCGTTACTACCAGAGATAGAGATGTGATCATCCCACTCCACTCAGCACTTGCCAGGCTGCACCTGGAGTACTGTGTCATTTTGTTCCCCATAGTTCATGGAAGCTGGGGACAGACTGGAGACGGTCCAAAGGAAGGCCACAAAGATGATCAAAGGTCTAGAGAACCTGTTCTATGAGGAAAGATTGAAGGAGTTGGATCTTTTCTCCTTGGAGGAAAGAAGGCTCTGGGAGACTCTGTCATAGTGTTCTAGTACTTAAGGGGTGGCTACAAAGAGGGTGGATGTTGTCTCTTCACGAGGAGCCACATGGAGAAGACAAGGGCCAACTGGCACAAGTCGCACTGGAAGAGGATTCATCTTTATATAAGAAAGAAAGAAATATTTTATAGTGAGAACAACCTCCCCAGGAACATGGTAGAGTCACCATCACTGGAGGTTTTCAAGACGTGACTGGGCAGGGTGCTAGTAAATCTCATCTAGGCTCCCTTTCCCACAAAATGTTGGACCAGATGATCTTTCAAGGTCCCTTCCAAACTATTCCATGGGCTGTTCTGTGATTCTATGATCTTATACTGAATCCCAGAGACTGTTTAAATCCTGATCTTGAATGAAATAAGAACTGAGTTAAGAATGCAGGCACATATTTTGAGACTTAAGAGAATTATCTTTTTGTCCACCTACAAAAGTAACTGACTCAATTTTAAAGTTAATCTCTGTGATACCTCCTAATTTTTTTCCTCCATATAAGCACAACGGATTCCAAACATAATAATCTTTTATTTTCTTTTTTACGTGAACATCCTATGTATATGCAGAAAGGTGCTGCACATGTGTCTTGCAGTTACACATTAAACTCTTCCATGAAAACAGATGCAATGCAGCATAGTGTGTATTTCTGCCAAGAGACATGAGGAAATGCCTAGGGCAAAAAACAGCCCAGGTACACTTCAGCTTCATACCATAAATATCACCAAAGCTGGTGGTATGTTTGTTTTCTCCAAACAGGAAAGGAGAGCTAGCATCTTATTCATGTTCATTCTCTTTGCCCAGATTCTCTGTCCAGCTATAGGACAAGGCAGGGAGGATATCTAAATGGAATGAGAACAGTGATTCCAGCTTCACAATCTTTTCTATTACCTGCAGGACCTATTGCCCATTTGAAAATTGTCAAGGAGAACACATAAGGTTGCTCTGATGTGTGCTTTTCTAGGACGTGGCATAGCTCTGCTGATATAAAATGAAAGTATAATGTAATAAATGCCTTGATAGCTTTTAATCAAATGATGAATTATTAGCAAAGATTAAAAGAACTAATTATGTACAACATGGTTGAGTGATGGCTAGGGGGAGAAAGAATTTAACAGTCTCTGTGTATTTGAAAACTAAGCACAAAGAAAAGAAATGATTTTTGATTTTTACGGCAGCAGAGAGACAGATCTCATGAAAAAAAACCAAAACAAAACAAAAAAACCACAGCTGAAAATTCAGTAAAGAGAATTTTGGGCTCAATATCAAATGACTACTAGTCTGCAGACTATACTCCTCAAAGTGATCATGAAATCTCTGTGACTTTGGCTACTAAGAACTCAACAAGAAAAAACATTTCAGAAGAATCCAGAGGAGTATTTGTTAACCAGATTGACTGTGTACATCTTAGACATAACGGACAGCTGTGCCAGGAAAAATGTCAGACTCTGGGCAGTGAGAATGACAATCCTTTCTCCTACTCTCATATGGGTGTGAATGAGCTGTTATGTGGGGGTTCACTGCCTATGATATGAAAAATGTCACATTAGAAGACCATGATACCATCTTCCTTGCGTATAAATCTGTGAATCTCAGGCTTCTTCAAGCACAATTTTGATATCGTTTTAAGTGGTCTAGAAATGAAAATATACAAAGCAGAGATTAAATAGCAGTTGTGACCACCAAGATAATCATATCATCTTTATATTAGCTGTGCTACAGTCATATTAGAGGGCTGTGTAACTATATTTTAGTATAAAATTTATGCTTTCGAATGAAATAAATGGCATAAAAATTATGCTGAAGTGAAACCTAATAGATAACAGATTTGAGCACGGAATGAAAGGACTTTAATAAATTGACATGGCATGGATAAAGCATTTCATTAATTTCAGAATGGAATTTGCTAATTTTATATTTGCCTGTGAAAGAAGAAGGCTTGGTGCAATGTCCTAGGAAACCTCTACCATCTCTACATCCAACGGACATATCAAATGAAGAAAAGCATTCATGAAAGCAGCCTCAAAAACAATGGAAGTTGAAAACAACTAACTGTCTCATCTCAGATGCAGCATATATATCCCCATGTAATGCTGGGGAGCATGGAGAAGAGCTGGAATAAAGTTTCAGTAACTTCTGTGTTCTGTTTATCAAGGGCAGTAAAGTATTTTCATTCACCATTTCTTTTTCCCATACTTATACTATTCTTAGAGACATACATGAATTAATGCTGTTATTTCCCCCTCCTCCCCTGCCTTCTCCCTCCAAAGAGTAGAAGTAAAGGGGAAATAGCTGATGCTATTACTTCCAAGGCAGGTTCAGTCCATCAGGAAATCAAAACCAAGTCTATGACTGATGTGATTACTTTTTTTAAAAAAAGCTCCTGCAGCTTCAGGAAAACCTTTTTTTTTTCCCATTATGAATGTCTTATTCAGCTGAGGAGAGTAAGCAGTCTTCTGTTCAGTGACAGATGTTACATTCAAATGGACTGGAAATGTGATGAACTATCCAGTTTTGTCCCACAAAGGCTACAGGAAGTACTGGAGTGAAACACTGAGAAAGTGGCAACCAACCAGCCCAGGTTTATGAGCAATCTGGAGGACAGGGAATATGGAACATGATCAAGAACATAAAATATCTGAGCTTCTTTAAAATATTGAACCTTTAGAACATTATGCTCACTAAATAAGACTTAGTTGACAAAAAAATGAACAGGTATGAGCACTATGTAGATTAGCTTGGAGATGATTTAGAGCTGAGTGAACAGTCCAGAGCACATTTTCACTGGTCATTTGGCTTTCTATTTGAAAATTGTCTGTGTATAAGAACTAAAAAGGAGGAACAGGAAAATTAATTAGACCAGAATTACTACTTTGCATCATATTTAAAAAATAAAGAAGCTCAGTAGAAGCTAAATCAGAAAGGACCTTAAAACAAACAAATAAATTATGTTTGATGTGGAAAAGGTGGACTCATGGACATCTGGGAAAAATGGGTAGTATAATCACAGCAATGAGGTAGGAAGAACATCTTACAGGAGCCTTTGAAGTAAATTGTAGGGGTGAGACAAATGTTGTCCAGGGCATGCAAAGAGTAGGTTATGGCAGTGAAGATTCCAAACCATGAGGTCTGTGAGTATTATTTGCAATTTTCAATCAGATCTAGCATAAGTGCTATGATCTGTGTGGACAACATAAGCAATTAACTCTGGAATCACATTCTTTTTTCTCTGCTATGGTATGCCTGTGGATTTTTCCTTTAAGATACAGCAATAGGCTTAAGAGGCCATGTACTTTGTTTCCTTACTGTAATGTCCTCTTTCCCAACTGGAAAAGTACAAATCAAGCCTAACTATTTTATGGTTAATCTCCGAAAATGAGAAATTACCAAATCTGAAATGTGAACAATAGCACACAATTATTTACTTTCTCATCGCAGTATTTCCAGAGTGAAACAGAGTGAGCATCTCAGTTTAATCCGAGCTAGTCTCATTCTAAATCCCCGTATCAGATACACGGTCACATCACAATTTTTGTTATACTTAACAAGAATTCAGTAATCTTTCAGAAAGTTGGCATCAAAACTAGGGGCTTGATAACAAAAGCCTAAGAACCAAGGTTGCTTATTAATACAATGGGCACATTTCATCCAGGTGCCATTTGTCTGATTTTAAAAGTGAGCCTGCTAAAACCCAACTGTTAAAAGGCAATCAAAGTTTATGCTGGAAGCGTACAGAGGATGAAAAACAACCTCCCAAAAAATCCAATAAACAAGCTAAATAAAATGAAATGGTAAATGAAGAAACATAACTATACCCGGCAAAGGGAAAAAATCATGATTGGTGTAACTCCACAAAAGACAGGAGTATTAACTAAGAGCAAGACAGTATGTGCAGATATCTTTAGTGTATTATGTTCTGTGATGTGGTAGAATTCAGGTAATTTATTTTTCAGTGATTAATGAAGTCAAAATCATTAGCTTGTGGTTTTTCCTATAAAAATTGAAGCAGATGGATCTGTCACGGCTTTATAATGTTCAAATTAAAGATAAGGATTTTCCTCTCCACTATTTGGCTTCATTCTATGGGGGAGGAGGACTGTGAGAAGGATAAGTAACTGCTATTTCTTTGATCAAATCAATTTAGGATTCTGCATGAATTCTGAACAAACCCCTGGGTGTTTTTTTTTTCTTTGTTGGGTTTTCACGCAGGTAAACTACATTTTATTCCTTCTCAAGAAATTTATATTCTTATTTCTTAATAAGCCTTTCCCAAAAGGCTTTCAAGGCAGTTGCATTGCAATGGGGGTTTATTGCCATACAGCTGTATTGTCACTAGAATTCAGTCTCAGACTCAGCAAAAAACCTATAGGTAAAACTAAATAAATTCCATTTGGCTTAACATCCTCTGAGGTCCTTCACAGAGGTATCATTGCACAGGCATTTGGGATCTTTTTAGTTTATGCAGCTGTAAATCAGAACAAAATACCCATGCTACCCCTGGGATTTCTAGACCAGAAATATTTGCCCAAGACATCATACATAGCACACACATAGTAACCTTGTTTAAAATACATGTCCAACCTTCTTCTGAAGTGCACAGTGGCTTTTCTCTTCCCTATTGGATTTACAAATCATGACAATTGATGTTCTGAAGTTTCTTGATATGCAGTTGTCACACTGCTGTAGCTCTTGCATTGTTAAGACAATCAGACATGCAAATATTTCAAACGAAGGCAGGAAATCCTCACATCTGCTCTAAAAATTTCTCTAAATGGAAATAAGAGCAATGTAAAGGCTACGTGCACATCCAGACATGCAGACTACTTACTCAGACTAGTGCTAGTGCATATGCTTTATCACACTCCCACTGTCTCCAAATTATAAATTGCCTCTCCACAGGATTTTTAATAGCTTCCAGGTTGAGCAGAGAGACAGCGATGACAGTTGATACGCATAAGTCTGTCTACCTCTGGGACTCAAGTACCCACGTGGCAAACTGGAGACCTACAATCTAGGTGATGTTCTCAGCAATGTTATCCCACAGTTATGTCCAACTTTTCCTGGGTGAGGGTTGCTGCTTGCTGGAGTTTGGGAGTTCAGTGATAGAAATGTTTCATCTAATGGAGCCAAAACTTCCTGTTTGTAAGCTACAGAACTGCCAAAACCACCTGGGAGCGAGAAAGAAGCATCTTTGCACTAAATCACCCTACAGGAAGCCCAGTGATGACCTTTTCTATGAAATACAGGGAAAATATTCTTGGAAGAAAGACTATGAATTCAGGATTTTCCTCTGTCCCAAGGGAGCAAGATCATGCTTTGATCCCTTTAAAGAATCGTAAAATCTTTTGTGCATAGTGACACTGCTCTGCTTTACTTGAATTTGATGAAATTTTTAGTCTTAGCACTTGAAGTGGAAGGGGGCTAAGGTTGCAATATGGGGTAGGTTTGCAGTGCTTACTCCAGCACTGTATTAGGCAATCTCAGAGGGACAAGATCAGACCCTACAGCAGACCTAGGCAGAAGGAATACCACAGAGGCTCAAGCACTAAGATCTTCAGCCCCACCACAAGGGACTGGTACTGGGCATACATAAGAACAGTGGAACTGCTGCAGACACGGCACAATGCGAAGCTGTGTAGACCCACCCAAGTTATTTAACTGTGCTCTCCAATAGTCCATCAGACAAGGACAGTGCTAACCTAGCACACGTATGGCTTCTAGTCCTGGCATTAATTCATTCACAGATAGCTCAGGCATCTCTCTGCACTAATGCATTCAGCCACACAAACAAATCTTAGTAAATTTGTTACAAGTTTTGAAGATCGCAGTCAGACTCAGGCAACGAAATGCACACTAAACACCTGGGTACTCCTGTGGATTTTTGCCTTTTCCCTAATTCAAATGTTTATCACTGGTCGTTTGATCTGAAGATGTTGTGTCCCTGTCTGTCACCCGTGTACGATTTCTCATCATGCAGTCAACTCTAAGAAAAAATTGAAATATGACATCAGAGACTGAAGGAAGCTAAAATTAATTAGATTTATCTGGGATTAAAGAAATACCGTGTTAGAATGCTTTCCTGGACACTATCTGTTTAATCACAGATCAATCTGGCTGATTAGTTAATTGAATCCACCTAATTAATTTTCCACTGTCCACCAGCCCACTTTATTCTGAAAAGAAACAATCTTCCCAGCATATTTCAAACAAGAATTGCATAAAATCTTTTCCAAAACTGTTCTGATAGAAATCATCTTAATGAAAACTTGCATATAAAATTTAAAGCAAAATATGAACATGAAGACATTATCTCCACAAAAAAGTGCAGGTTTCAATGTCATTGCAGTTACCTAAAGAGTTAAGAAAAGTTTGTAGATATACCTGTCTGCACTACTAGCCTATGTGTCACAAGAGAAAGAGAGCCCTCTGTAAGAATATAAACCTCTAATAAGATGAGAGACTTTTTCTAAACCACTTATGCTTGAAGCCTATTGAAAGATAATCTTTGGTACAGTACTTCCAGAAAAGCAGTGAAGTGAAATCAATGTTCAGGAAAAAACAGATTAAGAGACCAAACTGAAGAAATCAGGAGTCGCTCAGCAGAACAGACATACACCTTAAAGATTATCATCCGTCGTGAAAGCATGGGGTCTTTTTAGTTCTTGTGAGAGAACAATTTCTAAGGATGAGACCCTGTCTCCTTTTCTCTTTCACCGAAGATATAAGCCCATATATTATAATGAAATTTAAATCTCCACATTTTAATTTAAAAGTACAGTGGGCAAAAAAAAGAAGGTTCAGAGATCAGCAGACCATGAGGAGAAAACCTGCTTTTGTACAAAGAGGAGCTTCTTTTCCCTCACATGTTTGAATATGTCTTTGTTTTTTCTCTCTATGGAAAGAGACAATTTCCTTATTCTTTATCTGAAAGACAGCCTTGCGGTTGGGAAACTGGATGAACATTCAGCAAAGCTGAGGTTATTGCCAACTTCTTCAGAGACCTTAGGCCAACCTAATTACTCCATGATGCCATTTCCATCCACAAAATACCAATAGTAATAGCGTGCATCCTTCCTACTCTATGGGCCTGCCATAAACTTCTACCATGAAAGTAAGTATATAACTTACTAACACAAAATTGTATGTGTTGTGGTGGTATACTCTGATGTCTTCTTAAATACATTTAATATTAGGCTCCTAGTTTGTCAAGGCACAAGTTTGCCTTCCTTTCCCTGTCCTTTGCTACATGTTAGCAAAATCAATTTGTATTTTCATTTTCAATCTGTGAAACATAGGAACACACTTGTTTAATATTCTAATTACGAGTATTAAGATAAGAAGACAGAAGATCCAAAGGATCCTAAGGATATTTTTGCAGAAAAGTCTAACAGTAGAGAAAGGCCTAACATCTTAACAGGAATTTTAGGTGGCATGCTTGATTTTATGCCTGAATGATTAATATCAGCAATTAAAATAAACCTATTTTAGTGGACAGCATATTTACTTATTTCCACTGTGACGTAGTTCAAATCCTGGTCTACCCAGTACTAAAAATTTCACATAGGCAACAGAACACCAGCAGGAATTAACACAACAATCTATTTTGCTTTTCATTAAAGTGTATGGAGTATTGAATATTTTTTTAATATTTCCAACATACGTCCATAACTTTTTGAGTCCTTATTCAGCAGGCAGTAACTCAACCCCAGAGTAACAAACTTCAAAACAAATTCAGATGCTCAGTCCAACTCTATGTGTTTACAGCTGTAAAAAGGAAACAGTCTTTTTAAAATATATGGCACTAAATTTGCTTGGTTTTCTTGTTTTCTGGATTATTTTTTTTTCTGATTGACCAACCTGATCCTCTTTATCAACCTGATCTTCCTGCTTGACCATTCTGATCTCCTTCTATGACCAGATGACCCACCTATTGGATGAGGGAAAGGCTGTGGATGTCGTCTACCTGGACTTTCGTAAGGCCTTTGACGCTGTTCCCCACAGCATCCTCCTGGAGAAAGTAGCTGCCCATGGTTTGGATGGGGGTACTCTTGACTGGGTAAAGAACTAGCTGCATGGCCAAGCACAGAGAGTGGTAGTGAATGGAGTTAAATCCAGGTAGTGGCCGGTAACATGTGATGTTCCCCAGGGCTCAGTGTTGGGTCCAGTCTTGTTTAACATCTTTATCAATGATCTGGATGAGGGGATTGAGTGCTCCCTCAGTAAGTTTGCAAATGACACCAAGCTGGGCGGGAGTGTTGATCTGCTTGAGGGTAAGAAGGCTCTGCAGAGGTATCTGGACAGACTAGGTCGATGGGCCAAGGCCAGCTGTATGAGGTTCAACAAGGCCAAATGCTGGGTCCTGCACTTGGGTCACAACAATCTCGTGCAATGGTACAGGCTTGGGGAAGAGTGGCTGGAAAGCTGCCCAGCAGAAAAGGACCTTGGGGTGTTGGTCGACAACTGGCTGAACATGAGCCAGCAGCGTGCCCAGGTGGCCAAGAAGGCCAATGCTGGAATAGGTTACCCAGAGAGTTTTTAGGGCCTCTGTCATTAGTCCCTTGCAACTTTGATGATTCTGTGATTCTACAGTTTACAGGTAAGTTCTGAACTTTAAAAAAAAATAGTGAGGTAAATATTTCATTGTTGATTTATTCATATTTTAATAAGAGCTAGTAAGTGTATTGCATCCCAGGCTTGCTTCTATAATCCCTTACAAACAAGCAATCCCAAATGTGCCATCCAGTTGCAAAAACCTCCAAGTTTTCAGTTTTTTAAATAATCTTCCTGGGAAATCTGGTTTCTTCATCCCAAAAAATCCCACAGAAAAAAAGATAAATATTATCCACCAAACAGGCCCTATCTTAGTGCCCATTCAACTTGTGTATGCCCACTTCACTTTCAGCCATTTTAAGTGATGTTTCCACTGACTTTCTAGAAGAAACAGTATATCGGTTAATTCTCTGTAGTGGGAGACAGTATAGAAGAGGCATACGAAGTTACAAGGCCACGATAGTTACTATGCAATTCAGTGCTAGACTTCTGCAAACTCCTGTGCCAACTGCACTGTCCACTTGTTTCTCACAGCTTCTGCACCCAAAGGAGTCATGCATCCTGTAATCTTCTGCCTGTCGGCTTTTCTTTTGTTCTTTCCCCCACCCTCCATTCACCTGATGTTGAAGTAAAGCTGCACTTTCACTGCGGAGCTTTGTGGAGCAATTGCTTGTGTGCACCTTGAGTTTCGCTCTCCGCTGTTCACAGGTCTTTCACCTCCCATGATCAAGCACAGCATTCAGCCTGCGTTTGTGGTTTCATAGACTTGGCCTACCTAAAGGCTTGAATTTGGGACCACTTGTTGTAGTTTGAAGCGATAGAACACCCACTCTGAAATGAGGGAAAATGTCTCTTGCATTAACAGCCCCACAGTTGGTTTCTTCTGTTTGCTCCTTATGCTCTCACGACCAGGCACATTGTCTCCTGAGCCATCCCCTATGAAGGTGGCACACGCAAAGGGGTCACAGAAAAAGATGTGCTTTCTTCAGTCAGACTTGTATAGCAGCTGTTCCCTCCCTTTTTGACCCAACAGACTGAATATGGAGGCTCACACCACCATTATGGCTTAATATAAGAAGGGCAAATTCCTTGTTTAACCCAGTGTCACCCAGTAAGTCAACTTCACAGCGTAGGTGCTCAATGACAGGCTAGCTTAACCTTTCTGCTGAAATCTGGATGGTGATTACTTAGAGTAACTTTGCAAGGCAAACATACTCTAAAATAAACATTACAAAGTTCCCAGATAGTACAAACTAAAGAAATTACACCACACCCTTATGTCTGTGATTATCTGAGCTCCTTGCTTTTTTGCTGACTGGCTGTCAATTAAAATAGTGTACATATATTTGCTGATGTCTGAACACAAAACACTTTGAAGCTTTTCAGGAGGAGAGGATCTCTGAATGGTGTCTGAGACAGACAGTGGAAAGCAGAGGTAAGAGTTTCATCCAGACAGAGTTCTGTGTAATCACATTTTAAGTGTTTCTGCTCCAGTACGTAGTCATAAATGTCAGCTGAAAGTTAACTTCATTGTTTATTAAATGTATGTTAATAACGTCATTGGAAATCTGAGTACTCTATTGATTGCAAATCTAAATTGGCAATGCTGTGGTCTCTATCTGCCACTCAATCACAGCAGTATGAGTTAGTGAGGTAAAAACAGAATAAGGGAGCTGATTACAGAAGACATTGAAGGAAAAGATAGATGGCAGAGAATATTTTCATATTTAGCAATATCATCAGACTGCCTGCAATATAACTTTTCATGCAGCAGCTGATAAAGATCCAGCCACTACAGCCTATTTCTTTCAACTTCAAGCTCAGTTGAGATACACACACGCCCACCCCCATCCCACTACCTCCTTTAGGAAAGAGCAAGAAGTAATGTGGGGTTATGGGAGACAACCCCTCAGGGAGCATTGTCTAGACACACCGCTGCTGGATGGGATCAAGGACTCCTAGAACATCTCCCTTTTCTTCCCAGACATACATTTACTGACAAGAATTGTGTAAAACTACTTGTGCTAAAACTTCTCAAAGAGTGACCATACCCAGAGCAAATAGTAGCAAGCAACTAATAACCATGTCTCAAGAGGGTGATCAAAAATCTTCCTTCGGGAAGAGAGAAGACAGACAACCTTCTTGTAAAGATGGACTGGAGTTTCAGTCCTGCTTTTCTATTCAGGATCTACAAAGATTTGGGCAAAATCCTTCTTAGTAAATGTGAACTCCTTAATATTGCCTGATTTTTTTATACTAACAAAAATTCATTTAGTATCAACAAAGACTTACTAAGTACTAGAGTCAACAGGCACTTAAAAACTCAGGTTTATAACTTACCCCTCTCTGCCTTAGATTCCCAGCTATCAAACAGCATAACATTATTTTGTAAATCTTCTATGAATGTCTTTCTATATTGTTTACAATAACAAGGCTTCAAATTCATTTGAGCTCCTAATTACCAGTGTAGCCTGAGTAATAGTAAATCAGAACCACATTATTGTAGTATTATGCGGAAAGGGTCATAAGTGCTATTTGATTGACGCTATTTGTTTCCTGTACACAAATGAGAGTTTCCCTCTGAGCACAGCAGATACTGTCTTAAACAATATTGTTATGGAGATAAAGCACTGTAGAGACATCTTTTAGAGGACAATTAAAATAACTCCTAAGCAGCCGAACTAAAGAAGCCTATTTTCCTGTGGATTTGAGTCCTATCTCCTACTGTTTTCCCTCATCATCTGTTCCCCAAACCTTTTCTCTGCTGCAACACTCCGTGCAGGACAAGTCACTGCAATGCTCCATCTGCCTTGCCATGGATCCGGACTATTCCCTGGGGAGCTGTACCTGGTTTTGATCTACCTATATGTCCATCAGCAAGCAGTAAGTGAGCGCTGATAGATACACTGGCTGGCCAAACAAAATAGACTGAGCTTATACAGTTTCTTTTTGATTAGAAGCATTAGTCTGGGTTGTTAGCCTGTTCAGACAGAATTTTCATGAAACATTTTTCTTTATCTGTCTGGAGAGCTTGCCACTTTTAACAAACGGAGCAACAGTGTCCAACAGATTCAAAAAGCATAGAGAGTAAATTAAGCATCGGATAAACAAAGAACTTGATCTGATCAGCCTCATTTCCATACAAAATTACTATATCCCCCTTCTTCAAATCTTGTTTTTAAAAGATTTTTTCAAACTCAACAAAAACTGCCAGCAAATACATAATAATCTCATAATAATTAATTTATATAAACCCATAACCTGTTAGTTTCAGACAAATGTGTTAATTATAACAATGTCAAATTTCTAATATTGGAAACAAATCCTGGATAAAGAAAAAGCAGTTTTGTTAGGTACACAATAACAATGCTGTAAAAACACTTGAAGTCTTAAAATGTCAAGTGACAAATTATTTCATAAATGACTATTTAAGTCAAGAAGTAGTTGACTTGATTTTTTTGAAAAAACTGTAATTGAAATACTTTACAATTTTTTTGCTGCCTATATAAAATAAAATAATTGCATAATTATAACATAATTACTTTCAGGAGTGACTAATTTTGGATTCTATTAAGTACGTATTAATTGCTATACTGGCAACTGCAAAAAAAAAAAGTCAAAAATAAAAGCCTTCCCTTATCAAGGTCATCATTTGCATTATAAGACAATCAAAACAATGTTAAATTAACTAAATAGTCCAATATTCAATGACTGCAAGGCACGAGGTAGTGAGGTGGAAGGACAATCATATGACTCATAAGGCATTGCTGGCAGGATTTAAATTGACCTCAGACTCAGAGGTCTGCTGTTGCACCTCTGTGATGACAAATGATTCCAATGACTTTAGCGGTGCAGGATTAGATCCGTTAACATGTTACCTATTGACTGATGTTCATTAGCTATGCAGAGTCCACTTTTAAACTGCTTGTTCATACTCTGTCATACAGAAGTACTCCTACTGTTCAGTCCGAGGCATTGTGTAAAGATAAATAAATGTCCAGCTCTTGTTTTATTTGATCTGTGAATGGGAACAGCTAATAGGGGAAGTACAGCGTGAGTAACAGAAGAACTCAGTCCATGGTTTTATTCCCTGAAATCAAGAGGAGTGTCTTCTCATTTACTGTTAGCAGCCACCTATCTTTGCTAGTAACTAGCTGCATTAACTAGCAGATTGAATTAATTTGGAAAGAAAAGAACTAGAGACCTGATACTACATAATAAACTGTCCCAGCAGAGATCAGATATCAAGAACTACAGGTTCCCCCCATGCAATATCACTGCTTTAATCTTTCCAGGTGTCCTGTTCCTCATTTCCGCCACTTCATTAACGTCCAGTTTAACAGACCACAACAAATGGTATTGGAAAAGCAATTCTCAGGACTGTTCTTTCTCTAAGGAAAACAAGGGACCTGGAAAAAGTTGAAACCAGATATCGACAAAATATGCTCGTTTGCAAGGGTAAGCAATCGCATAGGCCCAAATATGATGGCCCATCAACCAGGGGAAACCTGTGCACTTGTAAGTCAAAGGCAGAAAATTCTGACCTCCAGAGCACTTGCCAATGATTTTGCTCCCTTTGGCCTCCCAGCTGGAATTATTTCCAATGAAGTTAATAAGTATTTTTAAAAATCTCATCCAAAACTCATGATACCATGTGTTTCTTAGACTACCAAGCAGAATAATGTATAGTGTACACTTCTTAGTCTGACATGATTGTGATTACAGAAACATTTAAATGAGAAAATTGCACAAACTCAGTGTTTCAAACTTTAGCATGATGCTCATGTTTGCAGTTCCATTTATAAACAAGTAAGTGTATGGCATGTTCTTGACTCCTTTCAAAACAAATACTAAGCTCTCTTTGGTTCTTTAGCACCATGACGACAATATTTGCATGTAAATTCTAGCTTGTGAATGAAATTCCTGCACCTCTCTGTCTCAGATTTGTCCTAGAAGTATATTTGGGGTTTTGTGGGTTGTTTTTTTTTCCTTCTCCAAATCAGCTGCCAGTTCCCATGCTCCAAAGACATTTCAGAACAGTTACTTAGCATGGGTTGTTCCCTGTCTTTTTCACCCCTTTGCCTAGAAGTTTTCATGTCACAGAGTGCCAGAATAAATACAAGTAGGTACCTGTTTTCCCCTTGGCTTTGAAGAAAGCACAACTGTTTTTTTTCTGTGTACAAGCACCATATCTGAAAGCCCATTTTCTTTCCGTTCCCACATAAACTAAAACTACTGAGTCTGCATTTCAGTTGACCTTGGCTCTACTTCTTGTAGGCAATCCAAGCACCCAGATTTGAAAAACATCCGAAATAGTGTTAAAGCATATTGATACACGTTAAGCTTTTACCTCATACCACGTTTGGCTTTCAAAAAAACACATTAAAAACCTCAGCAACCAAGGCAATGTTCTTCATTCACTTTGCTCTACCATCCTATTCCACTTGACATTGTGGGTAACAGCTGGAGTGTGAAGATAAACTGATGGTTCATTATTACAGCCAGGAAAAATGGAGTTCATCATTGGCTACGTCACAGGTAACCATTTTCAAGATGTTGTTTTTTGGTTTAGCTTCTTATATTTTCTACTGGTCCAGAAAACTGTTTTTTCAGTTGTTGTTTTTTTTTGTGTTCAGTAATAATCCCTCCACAATCGCATTTGCGGCAATTTTGGAGGGAAGAGGATCACTCCCATGGGTGACAGGCACACTAAAAGCCCTTTGTATTCCTAATGTAATGCGTTGAAAAAAAAAATAGATACATAAACTGATTGGGCCAGGCGACAGTTTTGGAAAATAATTATTCTATTGAAAAGCATAAATATGGCCTTAAACAACAACAAAAAACAACATAAGCTGGGCACAGCAGAGAGAGAATTGCTCTGAAAGTACTTTTTCCTCATTATGAAGACTGACCTGTATATTTCCATCTTGCACTGTGAAAGAAGTGATTACTTCAGATGCACAGAAAGTTGTTTATTGAACAGGAGAGGGTAAAGATATTGCTATATTCAAAATAAATCAATAATTCTTTCCCCTAAAGCTCATAAATTTACTAAATCGTATTCTTCAGTGATGACTTCTGCCTTACATAAGAAAACCTATATTGAATATAATTAAGAAGAGGTGAAACATTTTTAAACTAGCTTTTAGGTTTCTACTAAAGATTTAAAAAATGTTACATGATGAAGTAAATATCAGTGGATGCTAATGAGCTTTCCCCTTTTTCTGTGGAAACATCTATACCTAACTGAAAAATATTTTACTTTGGCCTAAATCAATTCAGCTAAAAATATTATGGAGGCATAAATAATTTAGTCTGATTTTCCAAGACATTGAAAAAGGTAGGACCTCTGCTCATAACTGTTGCAAACCTACTAAAAATGCTCATTGTTATATTTAAGAGAAAATATCTAGTTTTTTGTGGATGGGGAGCATGTTAAACTTTGTAATGTCAATGGAGACAGTCTGATTAGCCTTACATACTTATCCCTCCATGTTTTTCGTTCATTAAATCCATATTTTGGCAATTTGAAGTAGAAACTAATTAGAAGTAAGACAAAAATTGCTCTACTAGGTACTGCTTTACCAAGTAATATTACAGATGTTCATACATGGCACTGGAATGAGGATTAGTAATATGATACATGTAATGGTACCCAAAGAAGGCCAAATGATCCTTCAAGTACTCAGTGAATTCTTCCAAAGACAACTACAATCTGAAGCTGCTCTCTGAACAAACTAACTGGAATTTGGAAAGCTGCTGGAGGAGCAGAAACAAGATCTTCCATGACTTGGACACAAAACCTGGTATGCTGCAACTCGAGACTGGATGACAGCATGGATATTCCCTGAACTAAGGGGAAAAGGGAGTAAAGGGCGAGAGTTTCAGTTCAGTTTCTCAGTGTGACACTGTTGCAGCTAGGGTTTATAAGAACATGGTCACTAGGCCTTAGCACTCTGGGAAGAGTCATACTGTGTGAGCTGACCCTGAAAAGCATCTTTCTCGAAGTGAGGTGCCTTATACATTCTACAACCTTCTCTGAATCATCATTTCAGTGAAAAACCTCGAAACTTACAGCTGACTACAGACTGAAAGGGTAAACTTAACTTACTTCATGGTCTATGCTAATTTTTCAGACTGTTTTCATATTGATTTTGTCTGAAGATGTGTTTACCTACTGCATATTCAATACAAGCCCATATAAAACATAAGTATGCTTGATATGAAATAGATATTTCTTATACATTGCATCCTGTCCAGTGTCTGCTTACACATCACCACTGAACTTTGACGTCTTTAACAAGTCCAGGCTCCCAAGCTCTAGCATACATACACACATCATACCATATAAGCCCTGTCGTGTCTTGACATCCATCAGTTAAAATTCAGATTTTCCTGTACCTCTTTACTATTTCTTGCCTTGCTCACAAAGCAAGTTGGAGACAATCTACTATTTTGTTTAATAATCCAGTGTTCCATTCACTGACACACACCAATCTGTGAAGTGATTAATTGTTAAAATGCTTTCTGATTGAGTAATTTTTTCAAAGAAAATACCGAACAAGCAACCCAGACATGAAACAACTTCATTTACATACCATTTTTGTCCCCTAGGACATCAGGAAAACTTAACATGTTCCTACAGTCAACTAAACATATTAGCACTGCATGCATTTCTGACAAGACCTTCTTTAACAGGAGGTGAAACCCTATTTGGTCTTTGAAACTTCATTTTTGTTTGTTACAGCTTTGATAATAACACCTCTCTCATGATCCTGAAATCACCCAAGATAGCTGAGGTACTGTTAATATCAGACATCCTATTTTAGTCACCTGTCATTAATATTACAGTAAAAAATAACCAGGTTACTATTTAATTTTGTTAAAATATTGTGATACAGTGATCGTCCTCTTTGCATTTAAACCCATTTAAAAATAAATAATATGTATTTATCTGAAACACTAGAAGATTTACTTATAGATTTCCAGCCTGATCCTGCTCACATTAACACCAATCTTGCAGGCAGCTATTTTTACTTCTGCCGTTCCTACATTTGCTGCTCTGCATCCATCTGTATTTCAGGTATCTCAGTGATAATTAACTGTACTGGTAAGTCTCACCTGTAGATGGACCACAAGTCCTATAAATGGCTGTGGAATAATCTATCTCAAAAAGACTAAAAACCAGGTCACTGCTAAAGAAGTTCAACCTGCTTTTGGACAGTAGCAATAGAAGGAAGCAACATAAGTGAAAGACCTTATTGCAAGCCTTTCATGGAGGGTGAACTTCAGTGTACTCAGATTGTATGAGAGAAAGCAACTCCTGCCAACAAGATTAAATTGCCAAAGCGAATGAATTTAAAACCTTGGGTTTAACTTTCTACCTATTTACATATCACATAGAGTTTAACGATTAGCAAATTAGACACAAATCATGTGCAAATCAATGCAAATTGCTGGTTCACACACACAACGTAAACTTCATTTTTCATGTTGGGTAGTAGCCAGTTCCTAGTTAAGAAGCATATGGATTTCAGTTCTGGGGTAAACGAGCTTCTCTGTCACAAGCCAAAGCTTCCCCTTTCTTCCACCCTCCTCCCGCTTCATTCATCCACTTGGCACAAAAACACTAGACTTCTCATTCAATCCACATAATTCAGTCAATACTTGCCTTATGTCAGACTTCGTGTAGGCAGGTAGTAATTCCTAGAGTCATTAAATTAGGCTATGCTTTCTCTAATTTGTGCTCTTCTGTTAGAGTTTTGTGGTCACTTACACTAATTAGAAATGCTTGGTTTATTAACAGAAGATATATATACTTTGGAAAGTCCCTTGACATCACCAAAGTATTTATAGATCCCTGCAACTTTTGTTTTCTTGACTTTTGTACTACGTCGTATATAACTACTCTCTACTGAGGTGACAAAAGTCCTTTGAACTCATCCTCATAATTAAAAAACGTTGCATTTACTGCTTCTGCAGTGGCACTTTTTATTTCAGAGGGGTTCTCCCATTCCCCAGGAGAGGTTACATACAATCAGAATCACAGAATTGGGCAATAGTTGCGTCTGGAAGTGACCTCTGGAGATCCGTTCTGCAAACTCTTGCTCAAAGCAGGAGCAACCTCAAAGATAAATCAGATTCCTTGGGAAATTGTGCAGCTGAGTCTAGAAAATATGTAGGGTCTGAGATTCTGCTCCCCACCTTGCTGGGCCCTGTTCCTGTGTATAAACACTGTGATGGGGAGAAAAAGTAACAGAATCACAGAACGTTAGGTGTTGGAAGGGACCTCTGTGAGTCATCTAGTCCAACCCTCCTGCTGAAGCAGGGTCACCTGGAGCAGGCTGAACAGGACCGCGTCCAGGTGGGTCTCGAAATCTCCAGAGAAGGAGACTCCACAGCCTCCCTGAGCAACCTGTTCCAGGGCTCTGTCACCCTCAGAGTGAAGAAGTTCTTCCTCATGTTCAGTCGGAACTTCCTGTGCTTCAGTTTGTGCCCATTGCCCCTTGTTCTGTCGCTGGGTAACACTGAAAAGAGTCTGGTCAAAGAAAGAAATTCCTAACATCTAGAGTTTCCCTTGCTGAGACATGTGGCCTTTGCCTCCTGACTTTTCACTGTGCTGTCCCAAGAAGAGCCTGCTTCTGTCTTCTCTCTATGCCCTTGTAGACAGTGAAAGGTGGTTTTAATTCGCCTTGGATCTTCTCTCATCCCATCCACAAGCATCCTGGTTTCCAGCCTCCAGCTCTCTTTGCTGTACTCTCACCAATGTCTCAGCTTTGGGGGACTCTGCAAAGTCCCACAGACCCCTCACAGCAGCAGTCAAAAATATACTATTGTCCCTTGGTGTGCTGCTGCCAGTTATCTGGGAAGTTTGGATAATAAGCTACTTACACAATTGCCAGCCACATTTTTTCTCCCTCTCAGCAAATCTGCAGAACAGAGACCTTCCTCAAAGGCCAGGTAAAGAAAAGGGCACCTGGAAAATTCAAGGCGTTTCTCACTCTCAAACTGACTTTGAAGTGTTTCGGACAGGGAAGATCAAAACAGACAAATAAAGGGAATGCGCTCACTGGCAACATCCAATCCTTAAAACTCCGGTGTATCTCACAAAATCCCCCACCAAATGTACATGCAGTAAAAACTGAACTCTAACCATGGGTGAAGTCGCAGCATCCATTTAAACTGCCTCAGGGCTGGAGCGTCTAACTGGTCACGAGTGATTTCAGTTCCTATCGGATATGAATAACATAAACAATCAAAGAAATATGTCTTCTCTGACATGACCCTTAATCACTGCAGAAAAAGAGATGCTGACCTTGATTAACATTGTGCTGCTGAATTTGATATGAGAGATCCCATTGATCACGGACTCAAACAGGGACACGTAGAGCCTTTATTTTCTTCCCTTCATTCAGTACCTATAGAATTTAGGGTACGATCAGAACAGAGAAGAACATTATACAGGCTGCATCCATAATTTTTTGCTCCCTGCTGAGTATGAAGCTCTTACATATTTTGTATGAGACAAGAAAGAAATAGTCATATAACCAGAGCTCAAGAGGAAATGTCAGTTAAGTTTCCATTGTAATGCAGGTGTGGAAGGGCACATGCACATTTCTACAGGTAACCGTACAGGCAATATTTTGTTGACCATTGACCATTGCCTGTGTAATTTCTACAGCCTAAATAAATAAAATGCGCAAATTTATAAAAAGAAATTAAAGGATTTTAACCTTAAGAGTCACCCTCTAATCAGAAGGTGTTTTAGTGTTCTGTAGCAGTACTGGCACTCTTCTACAACACAGTAAAATTTATTAATTGTATGCTTTTTTTAAATGTTAATTAACACCTTTCCCATGACAATTTCTTTTTTATTTTTTAAAGCTTGCTCATTTCACAGCTCATCTTTCTCCCATCTAAGTTGCTCTTTCCTTTGCTCCTTGCCTTGCTGCCCAAAGAAATTAAATCTGTTATGCCCATGGTTTTGCATGTGTAAAACATCAGATACAAGTGAACATTTTCTGACTTTTTGTTTCTTTCAGAATTCTGTTCATCATTCTATGGCTTCAAACAACCAAGTATTATTCATATTTTTTAGACTTCATGGTCATCCATCTGATGTGTCAAATGTTTTAAAAGGCTTCTCCAACAAATGTACAGCAAGCTGAAATTTGCAGAAAGAAGCTGTAGTCTGAATCCCAGTAAAAAAATGTCTGTAAATAACTACAGACTTCTGTCATGAGCCCCAGACATAGTCAAAGAGACTATGGTTATAGCTATATTCTAAATTCAATACTCCTGGTAACACTTGCAGACCCAAAAGCTAATTGCAGTGGGAAGGATATGTGGCTGTGGGTCGGAAAAGTGATAGCTGATTGCAAACTGTTGGGAATGACCTCCGCAATGTCCTGACTCCTAAATCGTGCATTGAATTTTCTTCACAATAAGCTTGTTAGTGAGTTAGGGTCCAGGTTCAGGTCACCCTGTGGATGTAACCTATATTCTAGGTTCTGGAGGTAGCAAAGGGGAGGCACATAATGGTTAATGATTTTGACAATAGTTAGAAAACCTTTTCTAGTTCATTGGAAAATGAACAGGGAGCTACTTGCAGCTTTGGATATTTAAGTTGCTTTTGAAAGCCTGCCCTCCTGCAGATACCCACTTTTGAAAACAGATAAGTGCTTTGGGTTTAGGAATTACCTACTTGGGGACTGTAGTGACAGTATTACTTCCTCAGCCAGGAGAGGAGTTCTTTTACAGCCCTGCGCTTGAGATTTTTGCCCCTGTTGCAGTATACAACAAACTCATTAAAGAAGGTGTCTGTGAGCCACTTGCTTTGTATCTAAAAAAATAAGATCCATGCCTTGTTTCCATCATGTGATCAATCCAAGAAGGAGATGTTTTTCTTAAGAAATCAAAATACACTATCATCAACACTGTATGTTTATACCTCAGAAACTGTATGGATTCACAGAGCAAGTGAAAAGTTTGTGGGTTTTTCTCCCCTCCTCCTTTCATTCGATTCGCTAGGGTTTTTTTAACCTCTTAAGTCTGGGCACTGTAAACGAATGGGTTAGTTTAGGTTTAGAGCATTAAACTGCATCCGCATAGTACATACAGCAGTACTCAGGCCTGTCTCCAGTGCTTCTATTGAGGAAAAATAAGCTGACATAAGCTGGGCAATAGAATGACTGGTTTTGTGCTGGCATGGTCTTTGAACTGCTGTCGAGCTTAAGCTGTGATCAGACCGAAGTTTAACAAAAAAAAGCAAAGAAACCCCACTGAAAAAACTCTCTCTGGCTCTGAATGAATGCTGTTTTTCACTGGAAAACTTATGCCTTTCTTCTGTGTGTTCATTCTGTGCACTTTATCTGCTTCCAACATTGCTTCATTTTAAAAATGAAGACAAGTGTGATACTGCTCCGAGCCATAGTTCCTTTGGGAGGATCTATCAGGCAAAGCCATTGCTTTCTCAGCTTCTGCAGAAAATTAATTCCAAATATGTATATATCATCTTCAGCACATTTGCTTTTTTTTTTTTTTTAAATACATCTCCCTCTCTCCAAGTAAATGCAGCTTCTCTTGAAGCTCAGTTGTAGAGCCTTGGATCTGAAGCAGGGACAATCATGATCAGATTTACCAGGACACGGTGACTTTGAGTGCAGCTCACATTTCAAATCAGTTGCTTTTCCTTCATAGCTGTTCTTCTAATCTTTTCCACAGGAATCACCTCCAGACAGTTATTCAACCATGTAGTTATCTGTGCAGGGCATTTGAATGTTATCTTTCCCTCAATATGGCGTTCATTAACAGTCTGGTACCAATACTCTATTTCACCCTGAGTCTCCAACATGTGCCTTTCAGTTGCCATTGCAGGTACAGTAATTTTATTCTTTTTCAGTTTTCCATCTCTCCCAGGAATGGAGGAGTAGTGGGCAGGGTGGTGGGGGAGTTCTGTCTCATCTTCCTGGTGACTGTAGGAACTCTCAGCAAGCATTGGGATGAAGTAAAATTAGGGAAGAATTATTAGAAGCATAGAATCCTTTAGGTTAGAAAAGACCCTTAATATCACTGAGTTCAACCGTAAACTTCACACTGCCAAGTCCACCAGTAAACTATGTTCACAAGTGCCACATCTACATATCTTTTAAATACCTCCAAGGATGGCGACTCCACCACCTCCCTGGGCAGCCTCTTCCAATGCCTGACCACTCTTTCAGTAAAGAAATTTTTCCTAATATTCAGTCCAAACCTCCCCTGCTGCAACTTCATTTCCTCTCGTCCTACACTAGTTACCTGGGAGAACAGACCAACACCCACCTCACCACAACTTCCTTTCAGGTAGTTGTAGAAACAATAAGGTCCCCCCTCAGCCTCCTCTTCTCCAGACTAAACAGCCCCAGCTCCCTCAGCTGCTCCATGTAAGACTTCTCCAGACCCTTCACCAGCTTCATTGCCCTTCTTTGGACATGCTCCAGCACCTCAATGTCCTTCTTGTAGTGAGGGGCCCAAAACTGAACACAACACTTGAGGTGCGGCCTCACCAGCGCCGAGTACAGGGACATGGTCACCTCTCTACTCCTGCTGACCACACCATTGCTGATACAAGCCAGGATGCCATTGGCCTACGTTGGTAGGTTGAAAAGTTAGAAAAATATATTGACTGCCGCGCAGAAGAAACACAGATGATCTGAGCTTTGTACACAGTAAACCTATGCTACAGAACAGGCTGGGGGCTGAAGGACTACAGGGTCAAAAAGGATTTGGGTATCCCAGTAGAGAAGTTGAACATGAGCCAGTGTGCGCCTCAACCACAGTGATGGTAAAGTGCATAGCTGACTGCATTTGAAAGAGTTTGACCAGTAAATGAAGGGAAATTATCTTCTTCTCTTTACAGTGTTTGTGAGACTATCCACAGTACTTTGTGCAGCTTTGTGCCCCTGCCCCAGTAAAAGACAGATGTAGAAACTAGAGAGACGAACACAGAAGTATGAGGAAACATTAGCCTGGAAGAGAAGACTTTATTGAATTTTAAAGTTGTCTTTACCTAGAAAAAAGACAGTACAAGAATACAGAACACAGTGAAAGCAGAAGCAGCAGCAAAGTTGTGCAATAAACCCTCTGATTTTGAAAAAAAAGAAGGAAAAAAAGGTTTTCCCAATGGGACTGGTGAAGTGCCAGAACAGAGGTCCAAAGGAGTGATTTGAATCTTCATCCTTGGATACTTTTAAGACTCAGCTGGACAAAGCCCCGAGGAATATGCTCTGACTTTGAAGTTAGTCATTTTTTGAGAAGGTGATTAGACCAAAGACCTCCTAAGGTCCCTCACATTTTTTTTTATGTACAATACATAGACTATATAAAGATGCCAAACAAAGGTGGGATTAAGTATGACCAAATTAAACACACAAATGTATAGAACAGCTTCTTTAGACTTTTAGTTAACTCTCTGGACCATTCTTTCTCATTGGCTTCAGCAGAAAGGTAGACTGAGTTACAGGACAGTGTCTGCAGGTGGTAGTATTTGATTGTGCTGCTGTTATTTAGCAGAAAGAAGGAGCTGATGGCATTGATTTAGGGTTTGTGATTTTAAATAACTGACAAGCCAGGCAGAGTCTGGGGATGGGTGCTTTCTATTGCAGTCAAATCAAAACAAAGAAAATAGTTAAGGTGCCATGCAAACTGTTTTGGTTATTGTCATATCGTTACATGGTTTCTATTTCTGACAAACACTACTTACATTTCAAAGCACTTTTTTCCCCCCAGCTTCCCATATGTCAGCTGCTATCAAAATACACTAAAGTGGAAACAAAATTAAAATTATTATTTTTCTAGTCTCTGATCTTTAAGTGCTCAAAGAAAATCCCAGAAACTGCAGTCTTTGCTAAATGTCCAGCAATTACCCACAACTCTAGGACCACTTCCTTCAAGCACTGTCCAAGCACTACAGGACTGCAGCCTGAGCCCTGCAGCAAATAACAAACCCATACCTTTCCCAAGCTTTGTTTCAGTCATTCAAAACTCATCTAAAATCAAGGGCTCAAGGCTGGGATCAAGATTGTCCCATTTCATGTAAATGTTAAATATACCAATCTCTTTGGAGAGGTAACAAGCTGTTCTATAGTGTCAATATGCAGTGGTAAAAGTAAGAAATCAAAAGGAACGACAAATGCTCTTATACAGAGTGGTACTGTGGGAATATTTACGAGAGAAGTAATCTTCTGGATGATGATTCCGGACCTGTGCCTGAAATGCCCAATTACACTCAGATCAGTCATCCCATGAAGGTTTCCATATCATACATTCACAGAATGGTTTGGAAGGACATTTAAAGGTCATCTAGTCCAACCCTTCTGCCTTGAGCAGGGACACCTTCCACTAGATCAGGTTGCTCAAAGTCTTGTCCAACCTGACCTTGAACACTTCCAATGATGGGACATACACAACTTCTCTGGGCAACCTGTTGCCATTGACTGAATAGGTAACCCGAAAAGCACATTTTGGGACTTAAAACAATATAAACCCCACTTCATCTCTAATTCTTGAACTAGCATGAAAAATAATTTTGCAATTTTTATAATCACCCTAACTCAAGGCTTTGCTTATGTTCTCCTTGCACAAAGCTTTCCATAATACAGTTCATATGGCAAGGTAGCCTAAAAACGCCTCATCCCAAATCAGTACCTACAGGACCATCTAACAACCCCATGGCAACATACCATGAACAGGTGCCAAATTTAGTTAATTTCAAAGAAGATATACTATTTTCATTACACTCATACAATACCTGAAAATTATGCTTAAGAAAATTCAGTATTATGTGTGCTGCGTGCAACAGCATATCCAAAGAACCACTTTCGAAGGCAGCAATACATGGTATAAATGATTAATCTGAGAGGTTACATGAGCACATAATCACATACGGTCTTTAAAGTTTCATAAGAATGAGCAAGAATTGCTCCTAAAAGGCTGTTTAAAGCCAATTTCAGGTCATAAGAAAGAAGGCATCCATCCAACACGCTTCCGTTTCATCTAAAACCAAGCTCCAGGGAGCATGAACAAACACAAAAAGGAGAAAGTGCTGAAACTATTGCGGTTTTAAAGGAGAAAATACTTTTTGTATTAGTAGAAAGGATACTATTCTGGAGTTCTCTTGACCTATTATAGAAAATGGTTTCTGAAAATTCAGGTAAGTAGTAGAAAGTCTAGTGGGCATAGTGCTAGGGAAAATAAATTACTCTCTGTAACTAGCAATATAAATGCAGATTTCAACAGGTGAGTGACAAGCAATTGCTGAAGGTAGATGTACTTTCAGTCTTAAATTCAGATTGTGGTATGAGACCATGAGACAGCTACAGTGTGTTAATGTAAAAAGCTACTCAAAAAATTAAGATGAAGGTTAAAGCCTGCTTTGAGCATGTACACTTCACTTTCACATTCATTGATGGTTACAAATAGAACAGTTTAATTCTACAGTAGCTTTACTCTTTTTGATCTCATGTGTAGGAAAAACCAGCAGTGCCAACCTCATGCTAAGAGATTGCAGAGAAACAAAAGCAAAGCAAAAGATGATCTACTTTGCTGAGAGATTCAGGGCTTGGGAATTTAGTTTTTTAGACAGGTTTACACCATGCAGTCAATAAAGCACTGAGTTTACACGATTGTGCATGTGTGAGCTAACAGTGAAAATCTGGCCAACAAATCAGGTGTGTCCTTGAGTTTGTCACTAGCTTCCCATCCATTACCCTTTTCTTTCCTCTCTACAGTATCACTTACAATGCACATTATGTCTCCTCTTTTCTACAAGAGATTACTCAGCTTCCTCCAGTTTTCTTCAGAGGCAATATTTCTAGATTCCTTGTCACTCTTATGGCTATCTCATTCAGTTGATCCACATGACAATTGATTATTTCACCTAAATATATAATTTTGAACTTATCCCCAATGAATATCAACCTGTTTCTTCCAGGCCATATCTCCAGTTTGTCAGGACCTTTCTGAATTCTCATCCCATCCTCCTGTGTACTTCCATCATCTTCAGATTGGTGCAGCCTGAAATTCAGTAAGTTTCTTTGATTTTTTTTTTGCGTATGTATGTATTTTTCACTTCATCATATCCCTCTCGCAGAAAAAGAACTTACTGTTACAGATGTTAACTGATCCAATTGCAGTTTTTCTTTCCAGAATGACTGATGCAGCAAAGCATTAGATCATTAAGCCTTCTCCTTCATTCTTTTTTTCCTATTACTAGTAAAGAACTTCTCTAGAAAGTTATCTTGTTATCACACCCAAAGACCACAAAATGCCTCTCCTTTTGACTTGGACTTTTCCAGGTCTGCCCTCACATTCTCTCCCGAATCAACACAACTAGTTTCCACTTTGTTAAATAATACATATGAGATTTTCCTTAGCTTCTTTATTTAATTAAGCTAATCTCCACTATACTTTCTGTCCTTCCACTGCTTTGGGCAGCTTGTATTTATATTTGCAATAAAATCAATGCCAAAATCTGAAGGGGAAGAATGGAGAAGTCTGCCACTAAGGATCAGGATGGCAAATTTTTCACAACAGTCTGAAAAATAGTATTAATTTACTACAGATTAACACTATGGAACACTCCTTTCCTATGTGAATAATCATTTTAGTTTAATTATGTAGAGACTGAAAAATTTAACGTTCCTGACAGGTAAATAGCTTATAAGTTACAGCTTTGCCTTAAATTCAGGCATATCTTTTTTTTTCCTATTTTGCTTTTTGCTTTCAGGCTTTGAAACAATTAAAATTGTTTTTAAATGAGTTGATTCAACCAGTCTTTGTTCTGGACAAATTAGCATAGTGCCAGTACTATTGGCGTATGTTTATTTACACAGGCAATTACATAAGCATCAACATAAAATGCCTTCTGACCTTGTATTTTCAGTTGGCTAAAATACCTGATGGTTCTGTCAAATACTTCTTCATCCCTCCCAAAATATATCTTTATCTGTGTAGGCTTTTATATTTACCCTTATCCTATTAAACTGATCCAGCCAAATGGAGGCGTCTAAGTGGCTTCACATTAGAAACAAAATCCAAGAAAAAGGTTGCTAATTCACTGGGCTTTTCTTAGATCTACAGATTTTCAATATAGTTACTGCTGACCTTGAAACTTTCTCTCAGATTTGTGGCCTAAGAGATAATGGCAGAAGTGCTGATAGACTAGCTAGTGTTTTGGGATATGAATCTTTGTTGAGTTTACTCCCAGTAGCAGTATATCATTCTGTATCTGAAGTATTACTTATTCTGGTACTCTTACCTCTGTCAGCACTATGAGTAGTTATCTCCCTTCATATCATTACGGCAGAAAAATCCTGTGGAGTGGCAGGAAACAATTTACACTTCGGAGAAAGAAAAAAAGAAAAAAGAGAAAGATAACACAATTTGAGTGCAAGCCATAAGCTGTGTTACAGTGAGAAAGGAGGGTAGTCTCAAAGACTGACTGAAAACAAGTCTGCTGTTCCTTTACTATTACAAGAGATTAAAACAATCTTAAGATGCTCCAAAGGGATATTTTTATTTAAATTTCCATATAATTTAAGAAAAATATTGATTACCTTACTCATTTTCTCAAAGATAGGAAATAAGGGGTAAAACAAATATTTTCAAGCTTTACTGTATGAAATCAGGTCATTTTAGTGGCAGGTGAAGTGTTCAACATCTCTTCAAACTGTAACACTTATCCTTTAAAATTCTGAGACTCATTCTCATGACAAAAAAAAGCACTGCAGCTCAGTTTTATTTACATGCAGTTATGTCATCGCATCAACTGATATACCATCACTTATTGAAAGAGAACAAAACAATGCATAACTTTTTTAATATCCTGGAAATCAACTGATTGTACCAGAGCATCAATGTAAAATTTCCCCAAGTTCTGTTGGCAATTATTAAAAAAAAGGTTTAAAAAATTAATTAGAAAATCCTGAAAGATCATATAGCATTTCTGGATGCTTGTGAGGTACCGAACCATGTGTTAGAGGAATAATTTCTGGAGTTAAGATCTTCAGTGTTCATGGCCATCCAGACATTGACACCTCTGGAAGGAAAATGATCACAGACATTCAGTATTATCAGTTGCACTAACAGTTCAAGGTAGATATCTGCCATTTAAAAAAAACAAACTGAGGTCTCTGACACTCAGCAGAAAGCACTGAAAGAAGCAACAGCTCTGCTACAAAAAGGTTAGAAAGTTCTTTGCTTATGTGGCTTCCATAAACACACCAAGATCTAAATAACTGCCTGCATTGGTTTCCAATGATCCATGTCTCCTGGAAGAGAAGGAAACTTACTCGAATGATGCTAAATAGTCCAAAAGGTTGTCTAAGCAAAGGACTGCTGATGCTATGAGACCTCAATAGACACAATCACCGTTGTGTCCAAATGAATAGGCTATATAGTGAAAATTAAGTATTCAAAACAGAGAGAGCCCATACAACTGTGAATTTGTCGGTAGTGTGGCCATGTTACATCAGATTTAGGAACTGCATCATGTAGTTACTGCTTTCTCAATATTTCTAACTTGACTTATCACAGACTAATCCCTGCACTTGCCATCCTGTCATGCTCCCAAACAAAACCACCATTTCCTTGAGTTCGCAGGGGTTCTATTTTCCTCTTCTTCACACTTCAAGATACAGTAATGGCTCTAGTCATACTCCAGCTGATTTCAGCTGTTCAGTATTAATCTATTCTGGTATATTATGTCCAGTGCTTGTTTGAAGAAACAATATTGAAATATGACTTTGAAAAAACAGACCAAGACATAGAAAATATATTGTAAGTTGCACGTCAAGATGACCAGCCAGGACAATTTTAAAGCAGATAATTTTCACATGATCCTAGGTGAGTCATGGGAACATGCTTTTAATCAATAAGCCTGTCTGACACTCTGCCAAAGATGTATTTTGTACTTACAGAAGGTCTGAGAATGATTTGTAAACATTTTGATACCAAAGTTTATTTTAAAAGGCTACAATGTAATCTAAATGAAGGGAAAAAATAATCAGAAAAAATTTAAATACTTCTTAAAATGAAGTATGGCAAAAAAAATAATTGCCTGACTTTGAATGCAAATTGGCCAAGTATACTTTAATACTTCCCTACTTGTGAAAGCCTGCCCTGGGCACCTGTGAGTGAGAACCAAATCAGCCACCTTAAATACATACACTGAGAAGAAGGAAAAGGAAGAAAACACAAGGCCTCGTAGTCCCTGCATTGTGGAAGGATCCTGAAAATAATTGTACATATCGTAAACAAGTGAAACTAATAAAAAAATAAGTTTCCTGGGCCCAGCCATCAGTTTGGGGAGAGGGAAGGCACTGAGGAGTGCCACAGGGGAATGGATGTTGCTGGGTAGACGCTCAGCCCAGCTTACATATCTAGGAAACTGCTGCTTCAGCATGTGCATAGCAGAGAAGGCAATTGCCAGCAACTGTTAAATATACTAATGATGCCACGGGGCTAACCAGATAAGGTGCCCTCTAAATGAAAGTGGGAGAAGTTACATGTAATGCTAGAATGATGATGGAGGGCATGAGGACGGAAAGCAAGGAATATGCCAGCTGTCTTTCACACTCTTGATATTATTGTATTCATGGCAAAATACTTTCTCTAGGGTTTTTTTTCTGTCAAAGTTTAGGAAAATTGAATTCTATCCTACTCATGCATATTCATTCTGTTCCAGCAGTCAAAAAAGTTTTCAAACATATCAAAACACAAATTATATTTTAAGTACTATGCTGTACCATGGCTAATTAGATAAGACCAATGGAGGTAAAGCAGATAATATTCTGCCATAACAAAATAACTGCTCTGCCAGTGAACAGGCTGTTTAGTCAGGACCCAAGAGTCTCAAGTTCTACTTTCTGCTCTGCAGGTTGTCCTTGGGCAATTACTTTACCTCTTCCCCCAACTTGTCTTTCCGACCTCTGTGAAGGAAGATGTTCAGCTTTAGTAAGTGCTGCAAGAGATGCAGATATTCTTTAACTATAGAAGTCGTATAGCCAGGTAACATAACTGACCCTTATCTCCCAAAGCAAATATTCTTTTGCCATTAAGAAAAACAATAACCTGGAAAAGCCACCAACAAAGAGACTTTATTAATATGGAATTAAGATTACCCTTATGTTCTTTCAAGATTATTGGAATTAGTTGGAATTATTCCAGCTAGGGAACACAAATTATTTGGCAATGCAATCTTGACGCTGTGCTTACTGAGAAGCTCAAACTCAATGTGCTTGCAGATTATACACATTTTATTCAGAAGATGTTCCTCAACAGTTACTTCTTATCATTTAAATCGCCTCTCCCATAACAAGGGAAAAGCTGTCCGGTTGAACCATACTGCAGAAGGTGCCTGTCACAGTCCGAGTCCCTGGCTTTCACCTAGGATCACCTTCACACCACTTTGTGACCCACTGTCTATTATTCCATGCTGTCCTCTCCTGCCTACCACTGCAGCTACAGACTGCAAAAGTATCACACTTTGCAGTTGAGAACATCAATGACAATCCTCAGGAAATAAATTCTGAGCCACCCAATACTTACAAGCACCTTCAATCATACAGAACGAGCAGAGCATCACCAGTAGACACTCCCTCAGCTTCTATTAGAGCTACCTTGGACAAAGTAAAAGAAGTTTACCAACAGCAGGTAGACATCAGGAATTTATCACTAGCTGGGGTGCAGAAAGAGTCTGCATGGCATTAGTACTTATCTTTTGGGTATTTTCTTTTTCAAACATTTGGTTTTCACTGCTGATTTCCTGGAAAGGCAGATAGAGTGTAGTCTGAATTCTGCGTAATGAAATTTGAAATTGCATTAATGAATAAAAGAACTGGTCTGTGGTGTACTCCTTTAAATTTAAGTTTTTAATTTTTTTCTGATAACTGCAGTAGTATTAGAACAGTCTCTTTGTACTGGGAAAGCGGAACTCATAGTTATAACCATATTGTATTTTTATTGGGGAGCTAGCAAGAGAATAGAGTCTATACTATCATATTGTTGGTGTGCTTCCACATTCACTGCTTATTTATTTCCCAAGAGTCTAGGACATTTTTACTTTCATCAGTAAAAAACCCAGCAGCTTCCCTTAATGTCATTCAGGTCATACAAAGTCCATACTGAGGCCATCAGAGGTTACTTCTTAATCTATGACAGGGTTTTTCTTGGGGGGTGGGGTGTGTGAAGAGGGAGAGGGAACAACTTTTGAAAAACAATTGTATAACTGAGACTACCTCCTCTAGCTGTCATTCAGCAACTCCCAGGCAGCAAATTCTGCATCCAAGACAATTTTAAATGAAGAGTTAATTACTGGGTTTATTTTTAAAGGAGAAAAAAAGAGAAGAAAAAGCCATGGTTATTCCAACTTTCAGTAATTAAATATTGAACCACAGTATGATTTAACGTATCCTATTCCTGTTTCAGCCTGGTCATGTGCTCCTTAAGAGATTTATATGAAAAATGGTACATAACCATTAGCCATTTGTCTTTATCTGTCAAGAAACATGCAAGTCTCATCCACTTCAAGAGTGATCTTTCTGTGGTTCTTTCTGTATATGCAGCTGACAATTGTCACATTCTGGAGATTTAAACAGCATAAAGGCTTCACTGATACAGTATCATCTAATGGATTCACGCACGTCTGCATTCACATTAATATTTACTGCTAATTATTGTTAATACAGAGCAAATAAACGAATTGTGGGATTCATTTGGATTTCTGAGTAAGGCTAACATTTCATAGCAATATCTCAAAGTCTCAATACAACCCACGAAGTTTTATCAGACTTGTGCCATAAAGCATAATGGAAATAAATGCCAAAGGCATTAAAAATATAGTCCTGTACTGTTCTTTGAAAAACTGGCTCTATCATCATATTATAGCATAGAATGTAACTTTGTACTTCAAATATTTTTAGTTTCCGTCTGTGTGCATGAGTGCCTTGATAAGATAGTGAAACATAAAAATAAGATATAAGTGAAGAGCTTCTCTGTATGTGCAGCTATGCAAGTTGAAATGATCAGAATCAGCAGCAGGAGTAAAGCAGCCAGAACCCACAGTTTATGAGGGTCTTACGGGAAGATTATTGCGTTACCTCCAGTACAGAAGAGATACAGATCTGTTTAAAAGTGATTTCAAATCCATTTGGACTTCAGAATAGTTTGGAATGATCTGTTCTGCTCCTTTTTACAGTGAGAGCTCATCTTTAAATACACATTGTAAATAAAAGGGTTTCAGAGAGGCATAAAATACCGATCAGTCCACTGTCATTTCCCTGGGTGGAATCAATCCGACCTAACTCAGTTCTGGTTAGAGCCACCTGCCATGGAAAACAGGCAGTGATGCGAGTAGGGCAGCATCCTCCAGCTGGTCCTTATAGCACCTGATGGTCAGGAACTACACGTGGAACCCTGTCCCACAGCATGTTCTACCTGCAGCTGGCAACTTTAGATCATGGGCACGCCTTTAAATACAAAGCATGTCATCTGACAGGCGATGCTGTGCTGTGGTAGAGAAGACCTGATAGGACATGGACATTTATAGGAGGTGATAGCAATAACAAGTCAAACCAATTTTAAAAACCAAACAAAACCCACAACACGTCAAGATCTTAAACATCTGGAAGCATACACATTAACTAGTATTTCCTGCCACATCCAATGAAGTTTAATTACTAGCTTTCATCCATCTAGCTTTCTCTTTCATATCTCATTTTTCCTCACTTCAGTCCCCAAATCCTGCAACAGGGATCTATCAAGTGGTTAATGGCTGACATGCTTTCAGCTAGGGGAAGCTGTGTCAGTTATGTGTAACTGTTCCTCATGAAGATTTTACCTACCAGCTCACCTCAAGAACACTTCAAGAGTAAAGTTCACTTGCATTAAGTTTATTAATGTAAGATTGACTACTGAGCTGAATGTATTACTGCAGTAGAAAAACAAGTGATCAAAACAGAACAGTGATTTTTCTTCTCTTCTGAAGAAACACTGCAGTCTGCTAAAACCATTCCTGCTGAAGTACTTCTTATCCTGAGAGGTTCACAAATAGCAGGTTTTATTCTCTACACTCACAAGTGGTAAGGTGGTTTGTTTTCAGATTTCATCTTTCCAGCAAGGTCATTTCTCCCCAGTGATTCAGCACTTCATAATTTCATTTTCTCTCGAAACATTAAAAAGGGGGAAACAATGTCTAGCGGGAGCACACAGACACACAAATTTTTGGAGACAAGTTGGAGAAGAAAAGGGTCAGATGCTTTTTGTTTTGCAAAGAAAACGATTACGATAACTGGTTGCTTTATTTAGATATAGTGCAAACAGCTTGCAGTTTGTCCATTAGAACTGCCTTGCTCTTAATTGCATTGACTTTTGAAAGCTTTGATTAGTTATGATACAGAGCAAAGGTTTTGAGCAGAGAGATGACTGTCAGAAAACAGCTACTCATCCTGACCAGTTTAAGTCAGTGCTTACAGCTTTTTAAGTCCCATAATAACCTAGAGACAAAGCTGTCACTAGCAGGATTGTAGATGCTGAGGAACAGATGTACCGATCAACAAAGTCCATGATTGCAGAAGAGTAGCAATCTATATATTTATTTAACTGGTGGAACTGAATGAAAGGAAAGACACAAATAGAGTTTTGATTCAGCCATTGGAAAAAAAAACAGATTGAATACATGTATTTAATGTGGAGACGGAATTTTTGTCCCACGTTGAAATGGAAAAAATGCTCAAATTTTTTTCCAGTTTTGGAGAATTATTTCACCTTGTGAGGATTGCTTTGGCCCCTATATCAAACTACAAGCATTTGAGAGCCTTTGCAAACTGTACAAACAGTCAGATACTTTGCATCTCTCTACCTCCCTTTTGTCAAAACCTTCAGTGGCTTTCAGAGGATGATGCTAGTACTTTCTGATATCTAGGGCACTATTATAAAAAATTATATGCTTTTGTTAGTTGCATAAGAAAAATATTTGCATTCAATTCCCCAAACAGCAATACAAGGCTTAGATGTCCTTGGAAGCATCACTTTAAGTGGATTCATTGAAACATAACTCATAGTCAAGCTTTTCAGTGGCATTGGGAAGCCAACATAGGAAAATTGAATTGCCATCTGCAAATGCTGCTGTCTCTCTAGGAACTATAGATGGAAGCTAGATGACAAGGTTAGACTAGCTGCATAAAGTTACAGGACCTGTGTCTCTGCTTCATTTTCTACACCTTTAATTTGGTAATGGCAGCAATTCCCAGGGCTACTATATGAGGACATATTAAAATTTCAAGTCCTGATACTAATGACAAGTACAGATGAAAGATTTAAGAGAGTGACACTCTGCCTTCTTGACCGATTTTGCGGTGCTAATATTTGTGGCTTTTTAAATCTTACTGTTGCAGCCATTCCATCTTCTCTGTGTATAGCGGGTTTTTTTCCAACCCCATGACAATTTATGGTATTCTTATTCTCCTTTACCTGTATGTCCTGTTTTGATGTCACTACAATGATTACTTTCTACTTAAATGCCTCTTAGAAATAGATTTCCCCAGATTTTTTTTTCTGACAATAGATATTGACATTTTTTATTATATTTAGTTTTAGCATGACTAGTTGAGTTGTAAACTGTAACCTGCAGTACTAGTTTCAAGACTGAAATGTAAGTCTGTTTGAATTAGCTTTATATAACATTTTTCTTTGTCACCTATACTGTTACCCCAACATCCTTCACAAAAAAGCTTAGTGGGAACAAGCCATAGTACTGTTAAGCTCAGGCTTCTAAATTTCTCTGCTTGAATTTCAAGCTCTGATTAAACCTGAACTACTGCCCAGCTTTTAAACTGCTAGTGGGAATCAGGTCAACTGGGGAAGAAAACAGCATCTCAGGAGAGCATACATCAGCAGCTTTGGGGGTCAGGCAATATAACACAAGAGACACAGAGAAAATTCAAGAGTCAGCTCATGATGTATTGCTTTCCTTACTGCCTTCGAAATGGGGCTCTATCACAAGCAGTACAGTGATATATTGATGCTGCATCTTCCTCATCCACCCCATCAACTCCCCTCTCCAGATCTAACATGACTCTTGATACAAAATAGAGCCTACACTTTTTCTAAACTAGTCTCTGATCACTGGGATGTCCTTTTACTTTAGGGAAAGTTTACCACTAAGACTTCAAGTTCTGAAATTCAGCTACTTGCCCTCACTAGATTTTAGGGCCAAGAAGTTATGAGACATTGGAAAAATCAAGCATAAGTGGTGTCTTGATGGGAACCACACCTTCAATACCTTGTAAGAAGTTGCCTGCAGAGAAGGCATCCGAACTGCACATTTTCTACCTGTACTAGGACAACAAACATTAGAGGAGCACAATCAGCACATAACCCTATGTGTTAGAATCATAGAAAGTTGGGTCAGAAGGGACCCCTAGAGGTCATCTAGTCCGACTCCCCCTCAGCGAGCAGGGACACCGCTAACTAGATCAGGTTGCTCAGAGCCCTGTCCAACCTGGGCTTGAATGTTTCCAAGGATGGGGCCACCACTACCTCTCTGGGCAACCCGTTCCAGTGTTTCACCACCCTCATTGTAAAGAATTTCTTCCTTATATACAGCCTAAACCTACCCTGTTGTAGTTTAAAACCATTACCCCTCATCCTGTCACTGCTGTCTCTACTAAAAAGATTGTCCCCATCTTTCCTATAGGCTCCCTTTAAGTACTGAAAGGCTGCAGTCAGGTCTCCCCTCAGCCTTCTCTTCTCCAGGCTGAACAAGCCCAACTCTCTCAGCCTGTCCTCATAGGAGAGGGGCTCCAGCCCTCGGATCATTTTTGTAGCCCTCCTTTGGACCCGCTCCAACAGGTCCATGTCCT
>Ga0065711_1026586_pt1 | contig 65091 bp, 27 predicted proteins | sample Hoacrofraction12_FD_59098 | JGI IMG/M metagenome (GOLD analysis project Ga0065711, IMG submission 59098) | Hoatzin crop microbial communities from Cojedes, Venezuela - Epithelial fraction 12 v2 (version 2) | ecosystem: Host-associated > Birds > Digestive system > Esophagus > Crop | place... | reverse complement strand
CTGTCTGAACATGAGGAAGAACTTCTTCACTCTGAGGGTGATGGAGCCCTGGCACAGGCTGCCCAGGGAGGTTGTGGAGTCTCCTTCTCTGGAGATATTCCAGACCCGCCTGGACAAGTTCCTATGCAGCCTGCTGTAGGCGACCCTGCTTAGACAGGGGGGTTGGACTAGATGACCCACAGAGGTGCCTTTCAACCCTTACCTTTCTGTGATACTGTGATTGATGTAATAGCACACTTCTGATGAAACACTTCTGGCCTAAGAGAGAAACTACATTTCCTTTCGGGGAATATTGGACCATTGTTTGCTGTGCTCATACACTTGGAGCAGAAGAAAATCACACTTTTTAAGAACTACCCTATCTTCTTTGCACAGCATTGTTCAGTTTAAAATCAACACATTTCTGTTCTTAATGTGTGGTGCTTATGAGATCTCCCAAAGCAGTGAAGTACATTCAGTCTCTGATTTAACCTATGATATTTCCTAGGTATGCATCTACTCTTCTGCCTCAAATTCTGCTTACCCTAGTGTGCACAAAAGCCACCTAATTTGTTGTATATTTGTCAGTGGAGCACTACTGTGGAAGACGTTTGGCTGGCTAGTGGTCAACACTAGGTTGATACTACTATGTTACACTTGATAATAAAAGAAGTGAAAATGGTGAAAAGCAAGTGCACATTTTACACAAAATTAGAACATTGGGAAAAAAAGGCTGATACATTAGAGAACTGAAAAACTGTGGTATTTTAGGAGTAGATGATTACAGCTAGATTATATTTGTAACATGCAAACAGAATAAAGTCCAAATCTGTCATGGATGTATAGCAGTGCTTTTAAAAGAGCTAATTTCATAAAGCTTAAAATAATTGCGAGTCACATTGATTTAGAGAAACAATTAAGACTGAAAAATTTTAATAGTTGGAGACTGTGTAAGAATATTTTACTGGATGCTATGCAGAAATATTTCCACAGATGAAAAATCTTATATAATTGTAAAATATTTTCCTATAATGGCGATAATTATGGCAGAAGCTAAACAGCAGGCCCTAAACTGTCATATTTAAATTGTCAAATCAGGTTAGGCTGCATCCTGTACTTCTAAGGGTGTGGCCAAGAAACTCTAGGCCATTACTACTGATTTTCAGTAGGCCTTAGAATACCAGCAAAGGTTTAGAGAAATGAAAGTAAACTAATGTCGTGTCAGTATTTAGTAAGTTTAGGGGGACAGCAGAATGAGGTATGTGTTTCCCTTTCTGATACTGTGAGAAAAATAATGGAACCAATAATATTTCATTAATAAATGTTTTAGTATGATTAACAAGTAAAATGAGAGTAATTAATGTCATTGATCAAGGGCTTGAGGAAAATAGATCTCACCAAATACATCTTCATACATTTTTAAAAATATTTTATGTGTTTGACTGATAAAGCTACCTCCTTCCTCCCTGCAAGTTGTTAAAAGAATTTACCAAGGACTGTGGTTCATTCTCCACCAGTCAAATAAGGTGGTTTTAGGCTTGGTTTGGGGTTGGGGTTTTTTGGTAGAAGGACTGGTGTAGTAAAAAAGCCACACAAACAAACAAAAATCAAACAAAAAACCCTAAGGGAAGCCCTGCAGACTGTATTCTATTTTTAACAAAATAGATAGTTAGACTGGTTCCTTATAGCTTCCTTCTTTGTGAAAGCGTGGTGAAACTCTGTACCTGTGAATAAAAATAGTGGCCCTTCTCATGCCTTGTGGCATGCAGTCCTCTCTTCCTTCTTCAGTCAACATGCTCCTGAACTTCAGGCTGCGTCACACCAGGAAGTTCATACTTGGGCTGTATTTTCTGTTCTGTCATAGCTTCAGGCCACTCTTAGCTCTCTTTAGCTACAACCACCCTCCTTGACCAAATCAGGTTATGAGAGAATCTACATTTGGCAAGATTTAAGCCTGGGATGGACCCTCAAAAGTCTGCACATGTCTTTTATCCTCTGCCCTTCCACTGTATAAACCTATATGGAGTTCACTTTGTACAATGTATAGGTAAGTCACCAGATAAGGCAGGTTGAAGAAAGGTGGAGGAAGCATTAACTTTTAAATTAATATATATTATATGTTATATATATATAATTTATAATATATATTAAATATATTTGCATATATTTAATGTATATTTTCTGTTTCACAAGCAACAAATGTGGTCAGAGCTGGCTAGAGACAGGCCGGAAGAAAAGTCAAAGTCAAAGCCTAGAAGGACTGCAACACTGAGCTTTGTATGTTAATTTAGGCTATTACAAGACAGGATGGTCAACCAGAAAGTCAGACTGATGTAATAATTCATTACTGCTTGACATTATTGCTTCACACACATGTGGTGTGATAGTGATACTTTAGCTATGGAATATAAAACCCATACATAATATATAGTGTATATAGTACATCTACTGAAAAAATGGCATTTACTTCCAGGAGAACAGTCTCCTTTTTTAAAATCAAAACAAAACACTCAAGTTCCTACTTACAGGGATAATTTTTTTTTTTTTTTAATATTTAACTGGATTGAAGCATTCAGCAAATTCACTGCAATCAGTCTGAAACAGAAATCTGTGTTTCTGCTGACAGTGTAAGTACCCAGGGTGCAGAAGTCCAGGGTGTCTGGTTGTTCTGGAGATGAGATGTCCAGCTACCAGTCACTTTGAGATCCAAGGAAGTTCAGCCAGATAGGAAGCAAGCAGACTGACTGGACTGTCTGATCATGTGGTCTCCACTCTGTGCTTCAAATAAACTGGCACTTCTTCAGAGCAGTCTCACAACTTCTGACCAGCCATTTTTTCTTAGGGATAGACAGCATCGATTTTTCATTTGGAAAAAAACAGTTCAGTCGCTTCTTCTTTTCATTGGAAATAGAGGAGTTTGAGCCCTGCATAACACAACTGGCAGGCATTCTTGCCTTTATTCAATGAGATAGGTCAATCCCTGATGAAGATATAAAATACCAGATTCCAATTAATAAAAACGTGTTCATATTTTGAAAATTTTAATTTTGAGTGTTTAGAAGGAGATAGGCAGTCAGAACTAGGAATCTGAATGCAGAGCAGAAATACAATATAAATTCTGTCCCTATTTATATATTTTTTTCTGAATAGTATTTAATAAATATTATTCAACATGTAGCATTCCATTCAATATGGAACATTAGTTCTATTTAAAAATGGGCTGTAGAAATAAACTTTGCATTTGTTTAATTTGTAAACATCTGAAAACAGATCCTGACGAAGGTGATGACTTCAGTTTTGTAGCTCAAATATGAAACGTCTTGTACTAAGAAATAAAAAGGGAAATCAAAATGTGAAATGATAATTGAAATTAACCAGACTATTGCTGCTGTAGATACTTCTGTAAAGCCCTACCCTTGTTGTAGTTAAAAGTTTACAAACTGAAGCGCAGGAAGTTCCGTCTGAACATGAGGAAGAACTTCTTCACTCTGAGGGTGATGGAGCACTGGAACAGGCTGCCCAGGGAGGTTGTGGAGTCTCCTTCTCTGGAGATATTCAATACCCACCTGGACAAGGTCCTGTGCAGCTTGCTGTAGGTGACCCTGCTTCGGCAGGGGGGTTGGACTAGATGACCCACAGAGGTCCCTTCCAACCCTTAACATTCTGTGATTCTGTGTGAAAAGTTTTGTAATCTTGTAAGTTTTAAATGAACTAGAGAAACTAAGAAACAGGATTTTGAATAATGTGTTATTGTTTTGTAAGAAGGATGTAGCTGCCCAAAGTAGAACCAGAGAGTGATGAGTCATAAGAATAGCTAAGAAGCTATGAAAAGCTGCTTAGACTTGCCAAAAGAAACAGGTAACTTGGGGAAAGGTAATTCCGGCAGTGGGGATTGTGATCACTGACTCATGGACCACCAAGAGACTTTAACCAATCATTTAATAGAATAACAATGCATATGTATTAGGAAGGTAACGCTTTGTGTATAAATAACTGTTGATTTGGAAGTTTGGTGTGCTGTCTTGGGACAGACACCCATATCTGCGCAAATATGAAAAAAATACCTCTGCTCTGTGTGTATACTGGTGTATTGCACTCCGGGTAAATGAACCCAAATTTTTGGGACAACACACCACTCTTCCTCCCACTCCTCTACCAGCCTTCCCTGAAAAGCAAGGAGCCCTTGGAAACATGAAGACAGTAAATGCTTTTTACAGTAATCACTGGTTGCTACTAGCAATACACACAACGCTAGAAGTTGAGGAGTGTTTTCTAATGGTGCTTACATAACATCTCAGATTCTTCTGATATTTCCATAGCATGAGGCTATAATGTGTGAGATTTGCTGTTCTGAAAATCATTGAATTGCTATGTGCTGGAGCTTGATTCTTTAGCTTCAGAGAAGTTGCAAGAACGACTGCTTTGTTGTTAGTCTGGGAGGAAAGACCTGTGACTACTGGGAAAAACATCTGGGAAAAATCCATGCCTTAGATGAGTTCTGACATAACCACTGTGTTGTCATCACCTAAAATGTCAGCTACTATATGGCTCTTTACAGAGCATATCTCTATGCTCTATTGCTCCAACTACTTGTATGTGGTTAGGTGAAAATCACACAGTTAGTACAAGTGTATAACCACAGATCATTATCGTCTGAAGCTCTTGGGGTACACTGATCAGTGCTTAGGCAGCAATACTATTAACAGCACGTTCTGGTTATTGCTGATACACTATGTTTCCTTATAGCAAGACCTTTCAGACAAGGGAATTAGTAGCAGTACTGGGACAATGGGTTGCCTGGTAATTGATGTAAATAGCTTGGTTAATGATTCTGCTAAACCAAAGTGGCATGTGATTGTAATGGAAATGCTACACTAGTTGGAAAACAAGATATTAATTTAGAACATAAGGACAAGAAGAAATAATGTTTGGAGACTGAGTAAAGGGCATTCAGTTTCTCAAGGCTCATTTCCTTTTTCTGTAGTACTCCATTAACCACAAGATGCTATCATGATTTTTAATGACCCCAATGTTTTTGCCTCAACAACTTTGTCTGGTAGACAATTCCAGACACCTGTGATGGTTCACGTGATTGATAGCATGTTTCTTTGTGCCTGCTTGGATTTCATTCTTTTTCACAGAAGAAACTCATTGGGAATCATCACTACAAAGGAAAAATTAATTATCTTCTGTTGTTCTCGTCATAGCAGCAAGTGACTGGGATTGAGAGACATTTACACTGATGCTCTACATTTAATGGCATTGTATAATTTCATTTCTTTTTTACTGAGCAACACTCTATATCAATTTTTAAAGAGTACTTCCATACATTTTAAGGAACTTATTAGTGCTGGAGTTCCTAATTTGTTAGATGAGATGTTTGAGTGGAAGGGTAATTAAATCTCCCGTGACATCTTAAACCATCTTAGGGATATTGTTTTCCCAAGAGGTGCCAATAGGCCTGAGATATGAGTAACAATATGTCAGAGAAGGAGCTTCTCTTCTTGCTATTACATATTGTATACTTATGATTTCTAAACAGTAGCACATAGTATTTTTGTATGCTGGAAAACCACCACCTTACTTTATGCAGATATTGGAAAAGACATCCCTAGAAGTCCTGGTTTTTCACCATTATGATGGAAGAATAAATGCATTTATATTTACATATTTACGATGCAGTATTTTCCAAAAGTGCCAATCAGGTGTCATAAAAATCCTGTCAATGGAAATGTCTTTATGTCCTTGCAAAAGTCTGCTGCTGTTGTTAATGAGTTGTCTGGAAAAAAATCCACCAGTTGGGCATAATCACTCAAATATGCCAACTTTTAAACATTCAGTGATGGCCAGTTACCGTAAGTTTCAAGCCTGACCTTAATAAATCCTCATACATCGGCTGTCGCAAGCAAGCTTTAGGCTTCCGCTTACATAAATAGGTCTTTGATTGACAATCCCTTGTACAAACCTTTTGCACATTCTTACTTTATTTAGATTTGCAATAATTTTAAAATATTTAGGCAAGGAGGACTGTAGTAATTAATTAAATTTTGTAAGGAAACTCTTAGCATATTTCATTCTTTAGTGGACAATTCTGCTCATACTTTAAAATATAGTGACTTTTACTAAACATCCGCTCATGAAAGTTTATCCATTCCTTGAGAGATAGAGGGAGAAAGAGAAAGGCTTGGAAGGAAAGCTAAAATTTTCAACCTGAAAATACATAGTGTAGGGTGATTCTGGCTCCTCCAAATGTCTGGAAGCTATTTCGTCATTACTATGGAACAGAAGCATATTTAGAAACAGCAAGGAGTTGCTGAGAAATGGAATTGTTGTTCTCTGGACTTAGCTATGGAAAACAAAAAATGCATGTTTTGAAACATATGCTATAAATATACAAAGGTGCTTTGTTTCTACTGCATTTTGGCATGCATATAAGAACAGAATCCTGTGAATGAAACTGAAGCATATGCACAAGCTTGAGATTAATGCTTTTTTCTTAGGATAGCTCTTGTGGTTTACTCCACACTTTAATGGTTAATTCACTCCCTTAGTTCATGTACAGATACACCCTACCGTGACATGAAAAGGACGTTGTAATTGCAGGATGCTTAGATAAAAAAAGCCCATGTTTAAGGAATAAAACAAAACAAAATCCCAAAACACATTTCCTGTTCCTGAACAAGAAATGTTTTGTAAAATAAACTGAAGCTAATGTTATGAACAAGCATGGGACCCTCACATAACATATTGCTTTAGGACGAAATGAAGATCAGAAAATGGCAAACCCAATTTATTATCCTCTCTATGGATTATACAAACCATTTGGGTATTGACCCGAGGGTAAGGGTAGTTATATCTCATAAAAAGCAAAGGATTATCAAGCATACTGAAAAACACTGATAGTGGAAATCGCTTTTTTATTAATCCATGCTTAAATTCCCGGTCTATATTTCTTATTACCTAAATAGTTGTTCAATGAGAAACCTCAGTGGTCTAGAAACTCTGTGTGTGAGATCGTTGTTTACTTTCTTCTTTTGGAAAGACCGCACCACCTACTACGTATACAACATTAAAAAAGTATATCAAGTGTAGCAGAAATTCTCCGCCATTAAGTTGCTGATGTCTTGAAACTGCTGTCATCAACAGAATTTGCATGTAACGATCCTGCCTATGGTTCTGTTTTGCTGTTGGCAGCTGTGAGTGCTTAATAAGAAGTCCTTTGGGGTGAATGGAGCAACCACTGGCCAAAAAAGTAGATTCAAGTATTACATGATAAAATGGAAAAAGTAAAAGCATAAAGAGCACTCTCTTTTCCAACAGACTTGAAAAAGAAAACAACATATGGCCCAAAGGCAATGCAGTCAGTGGAAGACTTTTGGCTGACTGCAGTGAATTTGGATAAGGCCAAAATGTGTGAACAGGTGAATGTTATTATGCATGGCTATTATTTAGCACCCCATTTTATTAGCATGAAGATTACTGGGAAAATGTTGGTCACCTGCTGTTTCAGCAGTGAATTGCTGTTCAGAGTCTTTGGTGGGGTTTTGATTGCTTATATTTCCATGTCTCTTAGGTTCCCTGAACTATTTTGGAATTTATTGCAAAATAAAAGGATGGTGGGGATTAGCTGCCAGAACAAGTCAGCTAAAAAGTTTTTTTCAAAATGAAACTGGGATTTTGTAATGGGGAAGTACCTGTCAAATATGTGCATGTGGCTTCCTCTGCATGGGTGGAGGGTGGTGTGGTGTACTGCTGCAAGAATCAATTCTGAGCAAGTGAGGACATTTCCAAGAGCATTGTTGTGCATTGAGGAATCTTAAAAATAGAAATTGTGTGTCCTGCTGAGTTGGGAGCTGCTGTAAATTATGTACCAGGAGCAGCAGAGGTAGATTCAGGAACTTTAATACCATGTGGTAGCTCTTGAAAAAGTATGTTTGCTCTGATACCTTGGGAAAGTTTTGATGTACTTATTGGGAGTATATTCTAATCCCACCTGCGGTTTCTGCTGGCTCTGGTATTCTTCACTGCCTGCTTTAAACTGTTATGGAGCATTTCTGTGCGTGATGCTAAACAGGTACCATCTATCACTTCAGAGGTGGGTGACGTTATTCCTGTGTAGAGATATATCTTGTAAAGCACTTTAGGATCCTTTGGGATGAAAGGCGCTATTTAAATCTGAGACTTTATTATTGTCTGTCCCCCCCTACAAATAAATCACCTCACAAAATGACTGTGGAAGAAATTACTCTTGCATAAATGAATTCATCCTGTTCTCCCACAGAGAGATGAGAAAAACTTTACAATAACTATCAAATTGTTTTACAACCAAAATATTGCAATGCTTGAGAAGTTTCCTACTTGTGACTTTGATAATGAGTTTTTGAAAAGTAACAGAAAGTGTTTCCAGAAATTGGAAAATAAGATTAGCATATCTGTTATGTAGGATTCTTTGTTAAGTCAAGCTGTTTCTTCTTTGGGTGATAATAGCTGTGCCTTTGTTAATTATTATTTCATATTGTCATTATTAGGTTATTAATAATTTATAGTAAAAGCTGCTTCTTCTTGCTATGTAAATGTTTTCATTCTTATTCATCAATTCCTTATTCCATTATTAATGTGATTCATAAATACATTACATTTAGATCCCCTTATAGGAGAAGAGATATTTGCTACTATATTTTCCCTTTTGTTTGGATGTGAGGTAAAACAAGCATGAAATCAAGGGAAGATATCTGGAGAGTTTTTAGGGCATGCACTCACACCTCTGAAACAAAGCAGAGGTATAACAATAGCTGAATAACTCTTATGTTCTCTTTCATAAATTGTTATTAGTATTTCATGATTTATCAGTCTGTCATATTTGCCCTTCAAGTATCATAGACAGCAGGACTGTAATGTGGCTTTGCTATGTTCAGAAAACCTTGTTGAGAGAGTCTGCCTCTGACTTTCCCGGTTGTTCAGTGCTTTTTCAACTTACCATAGCCTGTATTCTGGATAACTGTACCTGAGGAGTTTACAGAAAACCTATTTGAATAGAATTTCATTCCACAGTCTGAAAAAAGACCACAACTGGCCAATGAACCAAAAATAAAAAATCTCTCGGAATATTTCAGGGGTTACACAGTTAAAATGCAGCGAGCCTCTAACAGAACAGAGGCTTTTGTCCGTAGGCTGTTTCTTCATGTCTATCCCAGGTTGCCTGTGAGTAATATTTTGTTGTCATCTGGCTTTCCAGTGATGTAAGTGAGATCAAAAACAGAAATGTGAAGAGGAATAGGGGCCTCAAACCTCAGCAACTTTTGTAGCAACGCAGGCGGGGCTGGCATTCTGGTGGACTCTACCCCTCCTGCAAATATCAGGGCTAGAACAGCTCGGGATGATGTTTGCCTTTCTCGTGACCACATTGCATGTCTTCAGCTGGAGAGATACCAGTTCACTGGAAATTTGTATCATTCATCCTCCTAGCTGCCAAGTTGTACCATTATTTGTGTCCCCACTTCTTGAGCCTCAGTTTTGCTGTGGCAATGCCTGCCTCCATCAAGAGGGACTAGTGATCACGACAGCCAGTGCCTAATGTGCATGTTTGCATTCTGTCTTATTAAATGTCATAACATTATTCCTGTCCAGAAATTTACCACATGTTTATGTAAGGCTTTAATCCCACTTCATCTGGGCAATTCCCTTGGATTTTGTGGCAGCAGCAGATTGCATTAGCCCATTCCTGGGTTTTGTGTTAGTAATTTGACAAAAGGAAAACTGCAGTGTGAAAGGCACGTTTTGTATCATGGTGAATGTCACTGTTCAGAAATCGCTCATAATAATCATTCTATCAGCCCCTAACTAACAAAAATGAACATCTGGTAGAAGGATGATTAGGTTAATATAACTTAGGTCTTACATAAGGGAAACCTAACTAGGAGCTTCCTTAAAAAATAAACAGATCCCACTTCTCTAGCACAACCCCCTTTTATTTATTACAGGTTATAAAGAAACAAAACACTGCTCTCAAATTCTGTGTTCATGAGACTTTAGGTGTTTGTAAGTCCAAGAGCAATAAATGTTAAGCAAATGGAAATTAGTTTCACGTCAGCTTAATCTGTAGCATGATACAATGCAAACAGTCCTGCATTTTTTCACTGGTCATTTAAAACTGCTTCACAAAAGATATGTATCACTCAAAGCATGAAATGATCAAGAGCAGTCAGATTATTTACTATGGTTCTGTTACAGGCATCAGCACTTCCAACTCCAAGCAACTGAATTTCGTGTCAACAACAAATCATGTACATATCTTAATAATAACATTTTAGACCAGTGGGTTGACATGCCTTTTTTATATTTTCTATTTGTATTTGGAAGGAGTGAGATTCCTGTTTTCAGGGGATTTTTTCCATCTTGTCTTTTCTGAAACTCTTTTTTCTTCTCCTCTTCTCCGCCCCCTTTCCCGATTCTCACATGATCATGTTGGATCACAGGGATAATGGCAAGCTGGCCTGGAAAAGGCAAGACTTTAGCACTTGGGAGATGATTTAGCAACTTCCCAAGTAATTAGCAATAGCACGAGAGCCAATGGCCTCAAGTTACACCAGGGTAACTTTAGATTGGATATTAGGAAAAATTTCTTTACTGAAAGAGTGGTCAGGCATCGGAAGAGGCTGCCCAGGGGAGTAGTGGAGTCAGCATCAGTGGAGGTGTTCAAAAAACCTGTAGATACTGCACTTTGGGACAGGGTTTAGCAGACGTGGTCATGTTGGGTTGTTGGTTGGACTTGATGGTGTTAGAGGTCTTTTCCAACTGTAATGATTCTATGATTCCCTGAGGTTTCAATTCTGTCATGAAGAGCTGATTGCAAAGCCACTCTCCCACTTTTTTCACTTTTATGCTGTTCTGTGCACTTTTCAGTAACTTCTGCTGGAGTGACACAAAGAATGGAGCTGTGTTTGAGGTCCCCTTCAGAGGAATGTGATGAGGTCAGTAGCCCAATGTCACCTCTCTGCTGTGAAAATACCAGAAGAGAAGACATTTTGGGGGAAAGGGCGGGGAGGGAGGGAAGTTCAGAGGTCCTTTTGGAGGTATGGGGGTTTTTTTGCCTCAGTTTTCCAAAATAAAAGAGGGGACACTGTGGGAGCTAAGTCCTCTGTAGAGACTCCACCACACAGCAACAGATTTTGATCTGAGCAGTGAGAAACACTATCGTGTGCCATGATGGGTGTCTAGCTGGGTGGGCATGGGTTTGGGTGTATTTATTTTTCAGCTTCATTATTGTGGTTTTTGTGTGACTCTCAAACACATGGCTGTCAGAAAAAGAAACCTAGCAATCATCAGCTTAGTTTGAAACACTCAGTTTAAACTGCCTTTGGATTTTGGAAATGCTCTGAAAGTTGGTTGTCTGCATTAAGGCTTTGACCTGTATTGGTTTCCATTGCTGGGACTAGAACGTACATGTTATGAAGCTTATCATAGCAGTAGCTGAAATGCCAATATGTGAGGGGAAAGTCAGCTGGGCTATTATTGTATTGTGGCATATTACTGACATGACAAGGTTATTTGTCCTTTTATATGTAAACAACATGACACTACTTTCTCTATTAGAGTCCATGTTCATGAAAACTAGCTTAGCATTGTGAAGCAAATGTAGTATCAACGGCCCTCACCTGACAATAATATGATAACTCATAGTTTAATGCTTTAATACTTTTTGGTAAAAGCTGTACAGATTAAATTGTTCCCTTTCACATCCACTCCTGTAGCGCAACTAACTAATGCCATCCAGTGGTAACGGTACAGCATAAATTCAATATGTCAGGATTGCTTACCTAGGGTTGAGCAGTGTTGTTCATTGTTCTGGCTATTGCAAAACTTAATTAACCTCAAAAATACACTAAATGAGTGGTAAGTTGCTCATTCCAGCAGATGGCAAAATCATGAAATATATTTCATAGTAAGTAAGTGACCGTAAGACCTCTCCCAGTTACATAAAACCAAGTAGTCAAGCTGGGGATTACGTAGTTGGGAGGGATGTGGGTGTTGAATTTTGAAACAAAATTATTTGTCACCTAAGCTTCTACTTTATTGCACAGAACTTAGATTTTATTGAAATTCTGGTGAGATGTTTCACTCCAAGTGAAAGCCCGAAGTGTGGGTTGGTTGATTTGTTAGTTTCTTTGGATTTTTTTTGGTGACAGAACATTCCTAATATGAAAAAATTGAGTCAGATTTGGTTATTTGTGCCTAAAATGTGCTCATATATGCAAGAAAAATAGATCTCTTCTCTATTAAGAAACTTTTGTGTGTCTCTAAGTCTTCACTGTCTGTATCATAACTAAATCTTATGTGTTTTCTACATGGAAAAATGGCCACACTCTACATTCTTAATGATGCAAGGTACTTTGAATTTTGAGTAATTCTGTGTTTTGCTGCAGGCTTTTCAGCCATCTCTAACAGGCACTAAATGCTGTTGTATTCCTGGCAATTTCCGCAACCCTTGTATATACTGTGAAAATTATCCATCGCTGACACCAGTGGTGCAACTGAACTAAGGATGGACGTGTTTTAACTGCAAAAGCAGCTAGCAGAAAAGTGATGCTGAACCTTGCGTTTCTGAACTGATGGTAATCCTGGCTTTTTCTTGACTAAACATACTGAAAAATAACATTTCTTAACAGCTCTATTCTGTTCTTGTTAACACATGATGTCAGCAATAAAAGACATATTTTTTCCTCCTGTAAATGTTAGCTACTGTTTATTTTTCCAAATGTTAACTTGGACAAACCAGTTAACTTGGACATAATAACCAAATTTAAGCATATGTAACCACAAAATTTTATGCACAATTGATTTTAACCATTATTTTTAATTTTATCCATACCTTTAAGCAGTATAATAACCAATGAATATTCTCTACAGTAAATATCTTGAAAATTACAATTCATATTTAATCAGGAATAACAAAGATCATCAATGACATGGAAAGTAAGATTGAGTGCACCCTCAGCAAGTTTGCAGATGACACCAAGCTCAGTTATGTGGCTGACCCCCCTGAAGGACAGGATCCCATCCAAAGGGACCTGGACATGCTAAAGAAGTGGGCCCGTGTGAACCTCATGAGGTTCAACATGGTCAAGTGTAGGGTTCTGCATCTGGGTCAGGGCAACCACCATTGTCGATAGAGGCTGGGGGATGAAGAGATTGAGAGCAGTCCTGAGGAGAATGATTTTGGGGGTACTGGTTGACAAAAAGCTGGACATGAACCAGCAGTGTGTGCTTGCAGCCCAGAAGACCAACCATACCCTGGGCTGCACCCCCAGCAAAGTGGCCAGCAGGGCAAGGAGGGGATTCTGCCCCTCTGCTCTGCTCTCCTGAGACCCCCATGGGAGTCCCGTGTCTAGCTCTGGAGCCCTCAGTACAGGACAGTCATGGACCTGTTGGAGCGGGGCCAGAGGAGGCCACAGCAGGGATTCAAGGGCTGGAGCAGCTCTCCTATGAGGAAAGGCTGAGAGAGTTGGGGCTATTCAGCCTGAAGAAGAGAAGGCTCTGGGGAGACCTTATTGCAGCCTTTCAGTACTTAAAGGGAGCCTATAGGAAAGATGGGGACATCTTTTAGCAGGGCCTCTTGTGATAGAGCAAGGGGTAATGGTTTTAAACTAAAAGAAGGTGGATTTAGACTGGATATAAGGAAAGAACTTTTTACAATGCGGGTAGTGAAACACTGGAATGGGTTGCCCAGAGAGGTGGTCAATGTTCCATCCCTGGAAATGTTCAAGGTCAGGCTGGACGGGGCTCTGAGCAGCCTGATCCAGTTGAAGATGGCCCTGCTCACTGCAGGGGGTTGGGCTAGATGAGCTTTAAATGCCCCTTCCAACCCAAATCATTCTATGATTCTAAGATTGGCAGCAAATGCCACTCACATTTCATTGCCATCCACATTGATTGAACAGAGTGTCTGAAGCTAACCTTAGGGTAACTATAGCTAACTACAGAGTAACTATAGAGTAAAAAACTTTTATTATTTCATGTCTTCCTTACAGATGTTGATCTTTCAGTATTCGGTTAAACAGCATGCTGATATATCAAGATGTGTAACTGGCTGCTGAGTCAGTATTTTAGACCTATTTCAGACTTTGTATGTGAACATACATACAAAACTGAGGATGTAAAACAATGTTTTTTCAGGCCTGGCTTCAGTGACAGAGAAGATTACTGCCTGAAGCTGCTTGCCTTTCACTTTCTGTGGAGAAGTTTACTTTCTCCAAGAATTTAGCAAAGCTTTGCAAGGTTTTAGTTTAGCTACCTTAAATAGGTGATGTAAGACAGTCTGGTTAATTTTTTTAAACAAATGAAGTGACTTATACAAACTCCACTCCCAGCAGACCAGAAGGGTCATTAATGAGTGCTTAGGGGCAGTAACCTCTTCCACAGCCACATGTGGATCTTGAAGGGAACATCTGCTCTCCGTCTCTGGCTCACTGATATTGAACAGCTTGAGATCTACTGCATCAGAAGCAGAGATTAAACTGTAAACCAGAATTTCTGCGGCTGGCTTCTCTGCTCTTAATCCTTCTTCCAACTTGCTTATACAGAACCCTACAAAATCCAGACAGGCAATTCCACAGTGCAGTATTATGGCACAAAGATATGTCTGGTAGTGACATTAATCAGTATTTCTCCTTGCTCCCGTCCATGCCTCGTGAGGGACAAAATGTACACAACACAACTGCTGCATGTTAGAACCTGGCTGTTTATAACATTTTGGCAGAAATGCTCAGAATCTAATAATAGTATCCCAAATATTATGAGTACCAATGCCACACATGCTGCCTAATAATTTGCATAGTCTAATAATGAAATTCTGTTTCTCTTGGACTATAGCCCTTAAAAAATAAAGAGCGCATATTGATGTTTTTTTCTGCATAAAAACAACCACCCAGCACTGAATGCTAAACCAGAATTATTTGCATTATGTTTTGCCACTTATTGTGGAACATGCAGTGTGCAGACTTTGGAAAAAAAAAAGCCTGAATTATTTGTATAAGCTAAAAGGTCATGAGTGATTTTTCCTGCCAACTAATATCCATTGCCAAAAAAAAATTCTATTCAGACTGAAGTATATTAAAAAATTTTGACAGCACGGAAGACACTTATCTGGGAGGGAACGGTGTTAATTATGCCACATTGATTTAATCTCATAGAGACCTGCTGCCTAATTTAAAATTCATACTATTATTAATTTGCCAGGTATGTTTTACAGCCATCACATTTAAGAAACTGCAAGTACTGCCATTGCCAATGAATCGCTCTCGTTAAAAATTTTGCAGGGTGGGGGTGTGTGTGTGTGTTTCGTTTTTTGTTGTTTGTTTGGGTTTTTATAAATGTTTTTCAAGTAATATTGAAAAGACCTTTGGCACAACAGTGAGCTGGGAATTGCCGATGGCTGGCTGGAATACAGCACAGGACTCTGCTGCACGTAATTCCCTTGGCTCCTTGGCTAGGTTACAGAAACATTGCACGGGAAACACACGAACAGCAACAGCTGTAAGGCAGCTTATTTAGCACTCTGACATAGAATGTAGGTAACTTTTAAGTGGTAAAACTTTGTTATTCTAGAGAAGTCTGTCACAGTGTGATACCAAAGGCTGAATTAAGTTTTTTATGTAAAGCAGAGATGTAATCACTTTATTTAAAAAGTATGCTTGAAATTATGACACTTGTTTCTGGAGTATATGATCAAGTAAATGCCATAATTACTTTATGAATTAAAGTATCATTGTAATTAATATGAAAACCAGAAATGTTTTCTGTTCCTAAAGATCTCAGTTCAGGCACTTTATCATGGCACATAACTTGACAAAGATATAAAATTTGGCTAACTGGTGTAATGTGTAGTTTAAAAAATGGTGTTATTTGTGGAAATACAGCTCAGTTCAGACAGTAAAGGCACAAGCTGGAAAAAGTTCTCATTCCATACAGGGTACGAAATACTATCAATAAAAATCACTACACTCCCACCAAAGAGAATATAAATAAGTGTATTATTAATGTACATTATTAATGTCAGAGTAATGCACTTGGGCAAAAAAAAAAATTAGGAACATAAAAAGAAATAGGGAGGAAGTGGGTAGGTTGTGGGGGTTTAGGGGATGACCAGCTGAAAAGGAGGCTGCGACGGGATGTTACTCCAGAAAGGGCAGCCCAGCAGCGGAGTACACAAGGACCAGGATGCCTTGCAAGGTGTAAGAAGTGATCAGCTTGGCACTGGTTTAGGTGTTGAGTGTTGGGCTCCCCAACTCTTTGCCTCTTTCACGTTTTTATCGGCCACGTGTTGACCTTTTTGTGCAAGTCATTGTTTGCCACAGATGAGCTAAGAGGGGGAAAAATTGTTACAACTTCTGCACCTTTGCAGTTTTTATTGTAGGTTTTTGGGTTGAGTTGTGGTTTGGGATTTGTTGTTGTTGTTGTTTTGGAGTTTTTTGTGGATTTTTGGGGGGGTTGAGGGTTTTTTGCTTGTTTTTTGGGGGATTTTTTGGCTTTTATTTTTTGGGTTTTTTTGCTAACCCAATGACTGAGGAGATTAATGCACTAGATTGTTGTGGTCTGCTTCACTGCAGAGTGCCATTAGCTCCATAATTTGAATGACTACTTTTTGAAAATCAAAATTTAAGAAAAAATTAGCCCTTATGTAGTTAGAAATGCATTCTAATAGTGGAATGTGAAGGTTGAAGGTATGAAATGTGAATGTACATGCATAAATGTGATCTAAGAGCTAGGCAAGCTTTTTAAGACTGATTATTAATGTCTCTGATTACCAAGGAGGAGTTATAGATAGTGGAACTTGGCCATCAGCAGACATACCAAGCTGTGCAAATTCTCATTTCTTTTTGAACAGAACAGGACAGACTCTGCAGAGTAGTGTTAATGTGAAGGTAAGGCTCACTTGGGCAATCCCAGTACTTTATATCAATTTTTTCACATTTTTAACACATATATAGGGCAATATATCCATTACCTGATCTCTTTTTCGCATTCTGTACCACTCTGGTAGTGCATGTCTGTTCCTTGATCAGTATTCTCTTTTCTGTTTCTAGAACTTGGCCGCATCAGGAGATATCACGCAACCTAGGTAGTGAAGCTGCTGGGAGTTGGATGTATGTCGTATAAGCAGAGGATACGTTCTGCCCTTTAGTGTAGATCGTCTAACTGGTGAGCCACGGTCCTGTGACTTCTAAGGCAGCAGAGAGCTAATGTTAGGGACTATACAAAGCCCAGTGTTTTTTTTCATGCGGCAATCCCTTTTCTGCAAAAGGGAGCATCAAGCAGTTCAGTTGGAATAGCTCAAATTCCGTGAAAAGAAGGGAGCTTTCAGCTGGTGCAGAGCTGGTGGCTCATGGTGTCTTTTCCAACCTGGCCCTTCCACAAGGCTGTAACCAGAGCATGTGTTGGTGAGAATATCTTTCAGACCAGTTGGCTTCTCTTGAGCTGGTCCTAGGTTTTATTGACCTACAGTGAAGCTAGTAGTATATATAACAAACACCAAAATCATCAGGACACATAATGAACTTCTCATCATTAGTCATGTGCCAAGAAGATCTTAGCACAGCAGGGAGTTTGGGCTTTTCAGACACTAAATAATGTAAACACTGACAAATAACTTACTGTGAACAGTTCATCCAGTTCTATTCTGGGCCTGGGGAAAAGAGTCTGTACACCGGTCATTAACATTCCTGACCCAATGAGAGTTCTGCAGAAGTAATGTTTAAAAATTGTCCTTCAAATGAACATAATTCCTGGCTTCATCCTTAGAATAGTACAGCACTATCTGTGTCTGCCTGATTCCCCACTCCATCAAGTCCACAAAGGTTTCGCGAGTAGGTGAGAACGTTGTCCTTTTCATTAGAAGAAAGCACAGTGTGCAGAATACAGGTGCTTGCTCATGGCAACAAATGAGGACTCAAATTCATGATGTGAGAGTCAAAAATAACCACACTGATGCACTTTATCATCTACAGCCCTACTTAATCATTAGGATGTACAGCCACAGAGTTCTATAATTTGTAACATAGTAATGAATTAATTGCAGTCATCAGGCATTTTTTTTCCCATGTATTTAAACAGTATGAAATTGCGCACTGCTATTTATATTGTCATTTTTCTTTTACGTTTTTCTATCCTCTTTGTAGTAATATTGATACAAATAATTCCTTTTGCCTGAAATATGCATCTCTCAAGCCAAACCACATTAATGCTCCTATTGTACAGCTGTTAAATAAGCATCTCAAAGCCCTACATTTACTTGATTTATGCAAAAATGCACAAAGGTATTCTTCAAGCTTTTGTCATATTAGTTCCATATTGCACTGGCTTCTGAAAATAAAGATTTAGGTGTCATTTTTTTCCTTCTCTTCTGTTTTAAGCTGGGGTTTTTTATAGTTGGTTTGACATATAAAGACAGTAGTGTCTGTTATTTTTCCTCCTCGAATATTCTCTGCTGAGTCAGTAAGCACCTATAATTTCTGACAAGGTCACTTAATTATCAGTGGTGCTGGCTGAAAAAGAGCTGCCTTATCTCTGTTGCTTCTGCTTCTTTTGTGGAGCTGAGCATTACTGAAAAGCCTCATGCTTGTTCATTAATCACTATTCAGAAGCCAGTCTTAGCGCATGCAAGCATTTTGCCTTCCTTAAGATTTGCTTGTCATTATGAGTGGATTATCTCTGTGTTAAACATCTGTCTCTAGTGTGCCAGTCCGCCAAAGATACCAAGTTTGAAAAAGGAAGATAAGCAGTTTTAAAACCCCAAAATAATAGGAGTAGATGGACATAGGGGAATGAAACAATGTAGAAGAAAGCTAAGGGAGGTTGGTTTCTCTTAGCTCATCTTTTCTTCCTCTAAGGAATAAGGAAGAGGAGTGGTTTGTGTTTAAAGTTCCAGAGCGTGACTTGAGAACTTCAGATTCAATTTCCGCCTTCATACTTTCATGTCTTATGATCTGCTGGACAAAGCAATAGTTCTTCTTGTGTCTCATTGCCTCATCTGTACAGCAGGGATAATGATCTTCCCTTTATCACACTACTCCTGTTACCAGCTTTATGTAGCTGAGATATCTGTGTTAAGTGCACCTTATGCAAATTAAGATCAAGGCTCTGGATGACATCAGAACAGCATCTAACTTGATCTATTATTAAGATTCAACTGCTGGTATAAAGTGTTATAGAACGGAAGTGTTGCCAGCCGTTTACATCTCTTAAATAGCTGCATGTGGTCTCTCCCTCCTCCCCTATCCATCTTCTGTTCCTTGCCAGGCACATTTTGAGCAGTGAAATCAGCAACAGAAATCAGCCCAGAGATTGTCTCTCCAAGAGCTTTCTGCCTGGGCATGGTGTTGCTGTCCAAATTATTTGGAACCAGGTCACAAAAAAACTTGGGAATTGTTTTGGATAGTTACGGGAAGCCTTCTGCTCAGTGTGTAACTGCGGTTCAAAAAAAGGACAAAAAATACTAGCTAATATGCAGAAGAGGACAGAAAATTATATGGTGTCATTACAGACACAGACAGAACAGTGAAATAAGCCTTATACATTAAGTGATGCTGATTTCAATAGAATTATATATGCGTAAAGTTACAGTTCTGGTGAATCACGTTATATATTTCAGATCTCATCATTTCACTCCTTTCTCCATCCAAAGGAAAAAAAGGTCCTAGTTAAACATCTTCCCTATGAAATGAGGTTGAAAAGGATTAAGAATGTTGTTCTAATGGAGAACCTCACAAAATAAGAATGTATGCAAAATAATACACGGCATGCAGAAGGAAACTCCTGTTTACCCTTTCTCATAATACAAGGACAAGTGAGATGGATCACTTACAGATTTTAAAAAGGCTAAAAGGAATCAGATTTTTTACACAAAGAAAATTTACCCTGTGGGACAGATAAGGGCTTAGTAGGATTCAAAAGGGATTAGACATTTGTATGGCTAATAAGAACATCCACAGCTATGTTAGATAAGATTACAGAAGGGGAGAAAAGATATAAGCACTCCTGCTTCAGGGCATCAGCCAATTACTGATAGAGATAGAAATTTTCCAGTGGAATATTCTTCCCCTGGAAAACGCCTTTTTGTAAAGGGCAAGTATCGTGCAGCGATGTGTTCATGTCAGTGAATCTTCTAATGGATTCTGCTTCAAGACTTGCTTATCTAGTTTCTTGGCAACTTTCTCAGGGCTGGGAGTCTGGAAACTTGAGGGATACGTTGTAGAATGGTCTATTGGCTAATCTGTTGAAGATGATAAACCTCATTCATGTTGCTACATGCAATGACTAGGAAAACATTCTACACAATTTGAGATGCTAAAAATGTCTCCTCTTCTTCCCAATATAGAATTTCAGATTTTCTACGATTTTTAGATTTTGGTGGAACATAAACTTCATCTTTCAGCCTCAGAACCTGAGTTGGAAAATTCCTCAGGCTGATTGTTCCATCTTTTTTGTTTACGTGTTACTGAATTTCTTGACATACAGACCTGGTAGTGAGCAGTGGATCTGGAAACATACTTAGTTTAATGAGGTCATTCTTCTGTTAAGAGACCTTCTGTCTGAGTAAACTGGGGATTTTTGTTGTAGATGAGTGATTGCAGGTGGAGGAGAGAACTCCACCTTGAATTCAGATTACTACATTACTGAAGACAATAAGTAATGATATTTTACAGTTATATAACCTATTTCATCCCTGTGTATTTAAAAAATGTTTGCAGAATTTCTGAATATATTACCAAGAAAAGGTTTCTATTCTCGGACACGGCGCTTCTCAGCTTCTACTGTCTAACACTGGTAGGGCAGTGATTTTGGCTAAATCCCTATGCTTTTTATTCTTTATGTTCCTTTGCTGCTCTCAGTTTTCTTGCTCATTTTCATCTGGTCTTGTAACCTCCCATGTGATGCTCAGCTGATTTTGTGATGTCAAACTTTTGTTTTTCAGATTTTTGTTACACTCAGTAATGATAAATGGATAACAGTGTAACCTCTCTCCTGGCTTAAGCAGGAAAAAATACGGCTGCGGGGACAAGTCTTGATTTTTAGTGTATGCTCTTTTATAGATTACAAAGTTATTCATTGTAAATAATTAATTCCTGACTGACATCTGGCCAAAATCTGTTGATATGTTTTTTTTTTTTTTGTTGAGATTTTTTTAATATTAAAATAAAGTCAGAGAAATAGAGGAGGATAATTACATAGGCTAATTGCTTTAAATGCTTTTAGATCTAAGCTGCTAAAAGGCTAGCTGTGTAAAAGGAAAGCAACCATGATAAATAAGGCATGAAACAATAGAGAACTCAGGCGGAAAAAGAATCTGGTACAGTTGCACAAGACATTTTTGGCAATAATTCCATGTAATTCTCTCAAATAAGTACAGGTACTTAATAGGCAATTAAAAGACAACCAATGTAAATGAATTACTAGCTGACTCTTAAAACGCATTAGCTGCTCTGTTATTAATAGAAAATTATAAAGCAAAGAAATGGTTGCTTACAGCCTTATTAAGATCTGAACATTACATCTTAGTCTGAATTTATTGGGATGATGAAAAATTCAGGGGAAAATATGGAAAGCACACTACAGTGCTTGCCAAATCTCAGCAAAATTTCAATAATGTGCAATCACTGTTCTATATTTCAGAATACTTATGCAAGATGGCATTCAGAGTGTTTGAGTGTAGATACTGGGAGAAGGTTATTGGAGTCCTGCAGGAACTGGGACAGCAATCATAAATGAAGTTCAGTAGTCTAAGGTGGAAGATCTCATGCATTGTTTGATAAGCCCAGTAGTAAATTAACTGCTACATAAGCTCAGAATCAGTCTTTGGTCTCCTAATACTGTATAGCTCCATGACATGCCCATCCATATACTAAATTCAACTTAGTTTTTGACTCCCAGGCTTAGTTCTGGTCTTACCCATAGCACTTAAGCAGATTGTTTGGCTTTCAAAATGGTATTCTGGCTCAAAGTTTAATACAACTTGTGCAGTAGTTGCTCAGGTGTCAGAGGTCAGGGCTTTGTAATACTTGCTATAAATATTCTGTCCTTTGTCAAATTTTGAGTCTGAACTTCTGGATAAACAGCTGTCCGTTACTGAGTGCAAGTCAGGGCAATGGGGTTCTGATGGGAGCTGGCAGCTGTAACACAAATAGTGTCATCATGACAAAGTAACTTCCATAACTGGCAGTGTGTACTTCTCATTCACGTTGTCTGAGTGGGTTGCATGATGGCTGGCATTGTTACTAAAGAAGAAAAACTATGAAAAACAAAACACCCCAACAAAAACTAACGAACACACACACAAAAATGCAGATTGTTTTTAGCCGGAAGTTCTGGGAGAAATATTTGAAGGCTTCTGGGTGCTAAGAGGGCTTAGATCCTACTTCAAACTTAGTTCTCTTGACAGCAGTAATGCACATTTTGTATAGAATTGTAATAGCCTGTATGGAAACAGAGGACTTTGCATATGCTTCACGACATAGAAAGTGAGTGCTAATTGAATAGGGCTTTAAATGGCATTCTGGCCTCAGAGATGCTTTTTACAGATATTAGTTGCCCATCTGACCTGTATTAAGTTGTTGATGTTTCCCTGGCAAACATCTTGATGCAGCTAAATTACAGATAACCTACTTCATATACAGCATTCAGATCAAGAATAACAAGAAAGAGTTGTAGGGAAATAGCAAAAATTGCTTTCAGAATAAAGGAGAGAATAAGGAACATTAATTTCAAGGGAAATACCTGTGCAATTCTGAAGTGATCTATAATGTTTGTCTTGTGCATTACATCGGAGCAGAGGTACCTATTCATGTGCTTGAGTTCAAGCATAGTTCTAAATGCATTCTGAGAAGCTCCGTGATTTTCAGAATGGGACAAACTTAAAACTGAATAAATGTTTGAGTCTTTCTTCAAGACCAAAATTATTTTATGCACTGTAATACCATATCATAGTACTGCAGTGTTGCAGCCAAAATTTAGGATGCAGATAAGATATAGAAGAATTTTCAGTTGTTCCATTCCTGGAACAGAATGTACAATAAAACCAGTATCAGGAATTTTTGAACACATAAACAGTAACAGCTCTGCATTTCTCCTTATCAGGTATGTTAACAGGTATCTGACAAGTACCTTTTCAAAGAGATTTCTGCTTAGCCTATGACCTTCTTGAAGAATGGCAATCAGATTTTTAGGACTTCAGAATCAGGCAACCTTACTTCCATCTTCAGGTATTTAAGCCTCTGCCTACTTCGTCAGTGCTCATAATCATGTAGTTTGAAATTACATTTTGATACTGCAGTTTCAGATTTGCAATGCATTGATTGAATGTGTGTCACATCTGCAAAGGAAAACTGAATTTATGAGTTCATTTATTTGTTTAAATTGATAATACTCTAGTTAGGCATTGAAATCAGCCATTGACAATTTATTAATATTGCAAATTCATTACTAATATTACAGTAATATCTGATAGTAATTTTACCTCCTTCAGAATGTTCCACAAACATTTCTCTGAAGGGAAAAGTACTAACTCTGCACAGTCTTATACAATCTTTGCTAAAGCCTCCATATCCTTTTTTAAAACAATGAATTGCCACATGCAAAATTGATCAGAATAGGAAGCATTTCTGGTACTGATCATGCAGCATGTGTGTAAGTGAGATGTCGTTTCTATCATCACTCAAAAATGAAACGCTATGCTAAAGTACCATAATAACCTCTTCTCAGCACTTGTTTGCTTCCCTCAAGGCTACACAAATGGTTTCAAAAGAAGGGAAAATGTCTTACTGAAAAAATAGTACCTTTTTGTATTTCTCTTTTTTCTTTTCCTGGCTTATTTTCAGATAATGACTGAAGAGTGAATGCATACAAACACACTGTTCTCTGCCTATTTTGAAACATTTTTTAAAAGTTTTTTCAGAAAGCAGCTTTTTATGCAGCAGAATGAAGCAGATGATATTTTTTTTTCCTACAGCTACCTTAACAAACTAGTGGAATATATTTAGCATTGTAGAAGCTTATACAAAAAGAAAAAGGAAAAATTACAAAAAAGGCGGAGAACTGTCTGAGATTTTTTTTTCATTTTTGCAAGTGGTGGTGTTGGAAAACTGTACTTGGACTTAGTCTTTCCACCTTATGCTTTTATATTCATTTTCAAGTCACAAAGTTTCTGCAAGGATGACTGACCTAATAAGAGATTCTTTTGAAATGAAAGATTTTCATTAGAAGCTGTGAATGTTTTAACAATCAACAACAGACCAACACAGAGATCCATCTGCCATCTTGGTAAGTTCTCTTTCATAATATTGCTTAGTCTTCTTAGTGTTATACAGATGTAAAGTGCTTAGATGTAAGGTGTAAGTTTGAACTATGAATTTTCAGTCATCACCAACTGAGAAAGCTGCAGTTTTCTCTATCTAAAACTTTTGAAAGTTTTGCTGACCTTCTCTGGTCAAGTATCTCTTAACCTGATCCGAGTGTTGTTACATTCTTCTTTTAGATCCTCTTTTTTTTCTAAAAACTGTACTCTCTCTTCAGTCTCTATAAAACTGTACAAACCAATACGGATTCAATTTTATAGTAAAGTCATTGTTTTCCTACATTTGGTAACTGTTAGTGATTATTAATTGAATTCTAACTATTTCACCGCCTCCATAAATTTATCCAGAGCAGGCTAGCAGGGGTAACAAAGAGCTGAAATCCTGATGAGCTAAGGTAGGTAACCATATAAGCTACCCGAGTTACGAACAAAAGAAAGAGAAAACCCTATACCTTGGGGTTAGAAATAGCAAGATTAAAAAGTGTATAAAAAGCAATAGAAGTCAACATGGATAACATGGAGGTTGAGAACCTTACAGACCTGTGTGGGAAAAGGGTTGGAATCTAGGGTTGGAATACCTTCTGAAAACTTCCATTTGCCTCTCAAGCCATGGCCTTTTGGGTAGGTACTGCCAGCACATAAATGTTACAAATTCTGTAAGATTTTATGGCTAGAGATTACACACAGACTCTCCATGTGGGAACAGAATAAAGGCAAGAAAAATTGAAAGGATGAGGACAGCAGTGGTAGAAAGAAGATATTAACAGAAGGAAGCGTTGCAAAGTTAAAAGGATGCAAAGATTTTTAGCTGCATCTGAACTACCTTCTGTTGTTGAATGAGAAAGCCAAGGTCCTGGTGGGTTTAGATGTGGCAAAGTGAAAGCTGCCTTAATATCCATCCTGAACAAGCTGGAGAGTCTCATATACCTTGAGTCTCATTCTCTGGCCACGTTTGAAATTTCCCTAATCCTGCAGCCCACACAATTTCTGTGCCCTATTGTAGCCCTTCATTTTCACATTCTTTCTTCTGTGGTTTTACATGAAGTTTCAAAGCAGCCAGGGCTTTACACAAATAATTTGTCAACTCAACAGATTCACCCATTGAGTAGCAATACCAGGAGTAGCTCTGCTGATTTCAGCTGGACTATTTATATTTTGAGTTGCTCAAATAACTCAAAACTATACAGGCAGCAGAACCTTATCAATGTAGGAGTTGACTTGAAATGTGTGATTACAGCAGTAGTTAAAAAGAAAAATTGATCTCAAATTATGAGGTGCTGACATGAAAATGTTCAGAAGCACCAGCCACTTTTATTGGGTAAGCTTCCCCTGTCATCTGAAAGTGTGGCTGGATGTGATCTGTGTTTAGTTCTGTGTTCCCTATGCCTTTGGGAAATTCATATCTGCAATTTATATAGCCTCTGTCTAGCCTGAAGAAGCTCGTAAGTTAATAATAATAGTGTGAGACAGGTGGTAGAGTGCACATGGCATGTTGCACTGGTGAGCACTCTAGGAGCATTACAAACAGAGTAGATAGCTCTTTTAGAAGTTGATGACAGTCTTGTATCACACGCATTTTAATAAACGTCCCAGATGCTTGTACAAATCTCTGGTGCACAGCTCTGGTATTAATGGCATAGTAATTAGAAATCTGTCTTAAAAAATATCAAGCCTGGATGATGGGCATTAATCTAAACAACTCTAGGGACTCCATTTTATGCCTTGCTAGTTCTTTACAGTGTTAACCCTTGTGTCAGCTTCAAAAACTTCAAAACAAATCTTCTGCATGGCCAAATCATCAAAGGTTGTGTTGTAAAAAGTGTATTGAGACCTCTGTGGGAAGTTTACAATTAAAATAAAAGAAAACTACCTTAGGTTTTAAAGCGAATTGCCAACCTGAATGAATGACAGTGATGAAAAGAATCTTAATGGTCATGCATTTTTGCCCAAACATGTCAAAAGTTTAGCTGGAGTTTATGGAAGGTCTTAACCTCACATGTAGTCTTGCATTAAAATCGTGATGCTATATTGTAAAGCAAAACAATAAAAATACAACTCTGTCAATGAAACTTGAATTTGTGAAAATAATACGAATGGCCGTAATAAGAGTCATAATCAAAATTTGCAATTTCCCTTGTCCATCAACTAATAAAGAATAAACATATAAATAATAAAAATACAAATATTAGTCTTTTTAACAACAGCAACAACAAAAGTTAACTGAAATAATTTGAATGACCAGACTAAAAGCCACAACTGTGGTTACTTCAGTAGCCACTACAGTCCAAAGTGATGTAGGACACTAGAGAAAAGAATGCTCCTAGATTTGTCAAAAGAAAAATACAGTTAAAAAGAATATAGGTCAAGATTATTTTCTTTGTCAAAGAATGAGTTGATCAGACTTCCTAAAAAGAAAATTAAAAATCATTGGATTTACTGATTATCTTATAACCACATGGCTGAGGGAAGGAAATTGATCACTCTGTGTGAACTTCAGAAAAGATCATTTAGCAGAATTGTTTTTGTGCAAGAAAAACCCATATTTAAAACAAGAAAGGTTTAGACTCCCCCCCTGCTTGGAAACATATGTTCATTCTTGCACCCTAGCATTTAAATACTTGAACCTAAGAGAGTTAACAGATAAGCTGCAGGTAGCAGACCACCAGTGGAGAGAAAATGTATTTTGTAGCTTCAAGTTAAAAGATCGAGTAAGGCTTTTCTGTACCTTTCTGCAGCTTTCCTTTTCCAATACTGAGTCATTTCAAAGTAACAGAATAACCACAAGACAATTTCCTGGTCTGGAATGCTGATTACACAGAGCTCTGATCTTCCACAAGACATAGCTCAAAGTGCGCATAGAAAAAAAGTGCTTCCAATTATCAGAAAAACTCAATTTCAATATTTTTAACCAAACCCTGTATGGATTATGCAGTGAGAGCTGTTTACGTGACAGGAGGGGAGAAAGGAGTCATTGAAGAAACAGCCAAGTATTTCTCAAAGCCTCTCAGGTTTCATGTCATCAAGGCAGCAGCAGGAATGAATGTCTTTGCTAGAACGTCAAATGTAAGGTGCTAGCCTATGGATTGTGTTTACTCCGGAGTTTGTACTGGTGAACAAACCCTGACCTTTTCCTCTTAATGTTTTAATTCTTGTATTCTGTTATAGAAACAGTTCTGTTTTCTCTCTGTTCTACTCGCCAGTCTGCTTCAGTTCCCCAGCTTCCCGCTCCTAGAAGTGGTGAGCATCCATAGAGAAAAGAGCTGATACAGTTTGAAAGGAAGATTTGTTAAGACATCTTTGAAAGCAACAGGGAAAACAGCCACAAGATTGCCAGATCCTGCATGGCAGTGACACTGAGTAAAGAAATATGCCAGTTTTTCTGGTGAAATGCCTTATTCTCCATCAATAGTCTTGGATTAGATTACATTTAGCCGAAAAAATGGGCACAGTTCTGTCAGCATCAGTGAAGCTAGGTTGATTTACAATGACCACTTTCATAAAGAAGCATAAATGTGGAAACCCAAGTTTATCCACTTGTAACCTGAGCAATATAGATTTTGGCCACCTCTCACTGCCCATCTGCATTCAAGTCTACCCAGGACACCCCTGATACCAGCTGAGAGACTCCTGCTCTGCTTGTCTCTGGTGTGAAGCGTGTTTATGCTTGGCTATTTTACATTTCTGTTGTAAGTTGGTAGGAAGCTGATCTTACTAGGGCTGTGAGAGGGATGTTTTTCCATAGAGCTGAACTCCAGCTGAAGTCAGCATTTGCTCAGCATGCTGTTCTCCACTCAGATACTCCACTCAGACGGTGGGATGCTTATGGCAGCTAATTTAGTCTGAAGTTCTGGACTGAAGTGTTTATATGTTATACAATTTGAAAAAACTTAATTCTTTTTCTGTCTTCTATTTTCCTGCAAGTGTTTTGCATCATTACAAGACTGACATCATGATGTCTAAACTTAGGTGTTTGTGTGATATGGTCTAAATTCATCCTCTAGAGACAGGCTGGGTTCAGGTGATAGGTAAGGGTGGATGCAGGCTGATGATGAGGTACGGGGATCTGTGTGCTGCATCAGACAGTGGCTGGGTGTAGGAAGAAGAGCCACCTCTGTGTCTACACCTGCAGATGTCCTATTCAAGCCAAACATACCAGAATTTTTCTGTTTCTACAGCTTTCCACCTTCTCCTTTTGAGCTCTCAGTATAATGCAGTCATCCTGCTGCAGCACCATCCCTGCTAGAATTCTACCCGTCACAGTGTACGTGTTCACTTGTATAAACAAGACAATATCTCTCCTTTGTTGAAAAAAGGTGTTAATAAATGCCTGAATTTGAATTAAAAAGTGATAATGGAAAACAGAGACCCCAATGTGTCAGTCCTTCTGATGCCTACAAAACACCATCTGATGTCTCAAACATCCCGAAACAGCCATACATGAGCTGACCAAAAATTCATTTATAAGCAGAAATCCTTAAAAAGCTTATGAAGGAGGAGAACTCAGTGACAGGTGGAGAAGGAGGAAATAACAAAAGCTTGATATAAACATGGGAAGCAATTTTTAAAGGCTGGAACCAAAAGACTAAACCAGGATTGCAAGGAAAGTCTGGCTATTAGAAAGAAAGTTCAAAGGTTTGTTCTTCATTGTTTTTCTGCATGTAATCAGAAAACATTGAACATCGTGAGTAAAAGTTCTGCATTCTTCTTCCTCTCAGAATGATCCTACCTGTAGTTTAATTAGTGCAAAAGTTTTGTCAGTGGTTCTTAATTCAGATTTTGCAGTGGTTGAAAGGACTGAATATTGCAAATGCTCCATAATTCTTGCATTTAAAAAATCTTGATCGTGACTCTTTGCTTGCTGACACCAGTAGGAGTCTGTTACTATCATTGGGGTAGCTTTTGTTTCTCAGTGATGACAGGAAAATCCACCCCCAAGGTGTACCCGGTTGAATAATCATTGAGACATGATTAATTATGCCAGGCATCCCAGCTTTGTGAAGATCTGCAAAGCTGATTTTCAGCTGAAACAAACACTGTGGCGCCTAACACATCCCGTATCTGATGTGGTGATCACCAGCTCTCCGCCTTGTGGCTAGATCTCAGTGACTGTTGGGTTCTCTAACACCACGTGTAGGACAGCCCCAGGCTACTACCACAGCCCTCTTTCCTTCCCTCTCTGCTGACACAGAGCATTCCCTCACCTGTTTCACCTGTTTCAGGCTGGAGTTCAAATACTCTGCACAGGTGAGATGACTTGCTTTCTTGCAAGCTTCTACATTGTTTTTCCTTTGGCAACCAAGAGTCTCACTGCTGAAAAATGTTGTAGAGCAAAGTGAGTTTTAACCCAATGTGATTCCAGGCAAGATGCTAATTCTTCCATTAAATTCTGACCAATTTTCTTTTAATTAACTGAAGAACGACTGAAGAGTTAGGGGATGAAAAACGCTATTAATTCTGAAAGTCCTGAGATGAACTTGAATTCTAACCTTCAGACATTTTTACTTTTTTACACTGAGAAACTGAATCACAAGCACAGTGTCAGCTGTAATTGCCAGCACCCATTGCAGGGCCCAGGGAGAGTGCTGTGGTGTTGGAGCTGGTCAGTGAGAGCACTTGCTACTGCCCTTGCTGCAGCTCACTGCAAAGCTCATCGTCACTCTGTGGGTCATAAAAACCTCCTCAGGCTGCAGTCCTGAAGAAAACCGCAGGCAAGTGTTATCACTAGACTATGTTGCTGGTGTCCAGAATAGTTGGAGCTGGTTTTACTTCTTCCTTTCATGACTTCCTTGCAGTTTGTTTGTCTACAGAATTTCTGAAATTTTCTGAAAACTCATCCTTCCTGCTGTGCTCTGAGTTAACCATATGGTTATGTACCACGCTGCATTATACCCAGGGATCAAGTCTCTGTCCTGCAGCTCTCAACAAGCAGGGTTCAGTCTCGGAATTTCTCTTTCATGCTTTCTTTGTGGTTTTGAGAATGTCATTCTGCTCTAGTTAAGTATTTGTTAGGTACCATTAACAATCCAAACAAGTTTAAAATTGTGTGAAGGATCATTGTTTCTATCAGAAGTCTTAACTTCAGGGTGAAAAAAAAAGGCTGTAGAGTCTGTCTGCATCCGTGTCAGACAACTTCACTGTAAAATAAAATGAAGTAATTTGTTCTATTTTGACCGCTTTCTTAATGAGATATTTTAATATTTGGTTTAATCATGCTTTTCATTTTTAGATTATTTTAATTAAACTTCAGTATTATAAAAAACAAAAATATTTGCGCAAGGTTAATTCCATTTTTACATTAGCTTTTCCAGGATATATATCATTTATTTTTTTATCAGATGGAAATAGGAAGAAAACATTATTGCTCTTTCCTACAATGTTGTTTTCAACAGGAGTTTTGGCTGTTGTCCAAATGCTATTCTTATCTCCCGTGTTTCGTGTCCTTGTAGTTCGTTCACAGAGTAAGGTCTTCAAGGCAAAAATTTGTGTCCTTGTTGTTCGTTCACATAGTCAGGTCTTCAAGGCAAAGATTATGAGGACAGTAACCATGGTAGTCTAATAGTATTTAGGAACCGTAGATATTATCATAAATATAATAATTTAACTGCCTCTGCCAATATAATTAAAATCTTAACACTAGTAAAAGGCTATAAATCTAGTCAGTAAGTGATGCTAACTCTATATTTATGGCATTCAGGCATTTATTTTCTTTGTTTCAGTATTTTCTAGGTCAGAAATTTTAATCTGAGTTGATTTCTCATAATGACAAATCACCAGTGTCACAGATTATTTCCCTCTGATGTGTTCAACTCTCTTTCAAGACTAAGATGCACCTGGATGCCAAAATGGTACACCACATACCTCAGTGAATCGTGTAATACATTCCATGTATTGTAATGCTCACCATTTATTATAGCTTTGCTAGCCCTCATGACCCCATGCTTCTTATTACAGTCTTGTGCACAATTTTACCTTATGTATGTGAAATTAATCCACTTGTTGTCATCACACATTCTGAGTCAAATCAGAAACCAGACAAACATAACTCTAATTATTAATTGCCATATACATCTATATATAAACATAACAACTTACTGATGCATGAATCTCATTAAATCGCACAGAACTAACTGGCTTTGTTCAAAAGGAAAGATACTTTCTCTGAGACTCACTCAATATCAGAGCTCTTCAGTGAGTTGAGTAAACCTTGCTGCTTTTCCGTTTTCTGTACTGCTATTAAGTATGAAACTGACTTCAGAATTTGTTCTTCCAGATATTTATCTGGAAAATCTTGTCCATGGAGAAAAATAGAATAGATAGGGATAACAGTGGCAACTATTATAATGTTTTCCAAGAGCCTCCAATTGTGAGATCTTTTTCCAGTGCTTTAAATTTTAAGTGAATTTGAACCAATTGGACAGAAAGTTCACATGCTTGGTGTCTGCCTAGGGCGGTTTTCTATGGAAAGTTACTATAGCAATTGCCAGCCTTTCCCAGGCTTTACGGTGGTCTGCTAACAGAGTTTTGGAGAGAAGAGCACAATGTGTGGTGATTTCTCGTTGTTTATATTTTGTATAGTATTTTTGTACTGAGTGTATTGTACTTTTTGAAACCACATTACGTATTTGGTCAAAATGTCAATTAGTTGTAATAAGCCATGATATACTAATCATAGTAGACACTGATGTATTCAACCTTTCAATAAGAAGGTGAAATATCCTGCATTTTTATTCTTAGTTCAAAATTATAGGACTTGATTCTAGTCTTTTGTACATAGCTGTATATCAGAAGCCACATCCATGTTGTAAAATCAAGAAAATTGGGTTGCATAAATACTGTAAGCAACATCACACTTACATGAAACCAAAATGTAAGAGTAGTCTAAGGGTTACAGTTTTCACTTGTTCATGTTTGACTGTGAGGACATAGTCCTGCAATAAAAGCCTTTCATCCCAGAAGGCAGGGAGATGCTTTCTAGACAAGGTTTTCCTAACTGCATTTATGGTCTTCCTTGCTCATTTAATAATCTGAATTTTTATGATGATAAGACAGAATTCCTCTGAAATAGATGTACCTATAAAAAGTAAGACAGTTCCTAGAAATATCCAAGCTGCCTTTATTTTAAAACTCTGAACTTTCAGATCCTGAAAACCTGCTTTCCGTGTCTGTGATTCTGCCAGCTTTTTTTCTCAAAAGTAAAGTATTTGGAGGTTATAACTATTGGCTGCAGGTGGAGTTATGGACCTGATAACACATTGAAAGACCTCAGCCACTGTGAGTGCTCTTTTATACTTCAGAGATAGCAAGGGATAGAAAAGATAAACGTAAGATTCAACTGACTACACCACTGCCTTGTAACATAGGTGTCTGATACTGCACTCAGAAAGGGCAGCACGACTTCACCAACCACTGCACTGGGCAGGAGAGACAATATTTTATACATGTCGTCTATAACTTAACACTTGCACTTTTCATTTTCAGAAGCAACCAGGAGTGTTAAGAACTCAGTATTCTAAAGACTTTTTCCCCGAGCTCCTAAGGTACGCTTAAAACCATCTCCTATTCTGTCTGTGCTGCCTACACAGAGCTTGTGGCAGCAGTCCAGAAGTTATCTTAGGGGACGAGCTAGGGTAGAGGTGGAAGAACTGGTTCACACTTAAATGTTTTCCTCCAGACTGTACAGTTTCACCTAGTTTGAGTTCTTCATGTAAGACACAAGGACAGCAATGCAGGACCTTCTGGTTAGGATCAGCCACACCAAGTATGGTCATGTTCTAATATCCATGTGTAGGAGGGAGCTCCAGCAACCAGTTCTCAGCATGCCCACCCCTGCTGAGCAGAGTCTGGATAATAAACCACCCAAAGTTGTGACTAGGGAAAGAAGCAGATTAATGTAGCCATCACAGCTGCAGGCATCCATCTGTAATTTCATGTCTGCATCATTGCTTCAAGCTCCGGAAGGTACCCTGGCAACCTGTTGTAGCGTGAAACCTGTAATTACTTCATGTACAATGCTGAAGAAAAGATAGGCCACTACGAGGTTAACAAATCAAGCTCTGCTACACAAATAGGAATGGTGAATTGTAAGCCCCTGGGCCCTTGTGACAAACACGCCACGACAGAGTGCTCTCGTTTATTATCAAGGGAGTTCCACCACCTGTTAGCGTACAGGTGCCTGCGGGCTGTCACCAATTCCGTGCCTTGCGTTTAAATCAGCTATGCTTAACTTTCAGCTCCAGACTGAAATAGTCTGAGAGATGCCACTTCCCGTCTTTCTTAGGTCTTCCAAGTACTTGCAGATGTATTTTCTAAATGATCCCTTCAATTTGGGTCCAACGTAGTGTAATAATAAACCTTTCTATCTGTGGTTTCCTACCTGTAGCTGCTAGATAATTTTCAAGTTGTGTAAATCATTTATGCACTTTTTATTTACATGATTACAAGATACAGTCTGTTTCTTTCTTGCTTATATGAGCATTAAAGCAGCCAACTTTACTGAATTCAGTTGAACTTTTCCTGATCTACGTCAGTTTAGTCGAGAAGCAAATTGGAACCTCCATGAAGTAAAAAAATCCTGGGATAAAGATCTTGTATTTCAGTCACTGTTCATACATTTTCCATTTTCTGAGCAGCAAAATGATACCTTTTCATTTAAAATCGCAGGTCCTGACAGAAATGTGTATCAATGGGCTTTAAGAGACGTTTTTAAAATCTGTATTTGCAAAACTAGTATTTATATTTATTTTACCATCACAAACTTTAGGCTCGCTTAAAAAATCAATACTGCTTTATTTTATGGACTTTTGTACTTGGCTCTCAGAATAAGTGCTCTAAGATAATATTTTGCTTTAAAAATTTATTTCGTTTTCTCTCTGTAATTCTTACTGCTTCTCATAGAGCAACTTTAGCCTCTCCCTGCTAATCTGTTCAAGTATTTAATAACTGAATAATTAGTACACTATTACTAGCTTCAAATGCCACAACAGAACTAGTGTTCCTCTTGCCACTTAAAACCAGATAGATTTACTTGTTTTTTTTAAAAAAAAAAAGTCTCTGAGATATGGTATGTTTAAGTTGTAAGAATTTGTGAAGTGATATTTTAGCAGTGGGAAAATGAACCTGGACTTTGTTTTCCAGCCTCCAAAATCCTCTGCACCTCCAGGAACACTCCTATGTGAGCTATCGGTCGAAGGCTGATGTTCAGTTACAGGTCGGGGCTCAAAACACCAGGGCGTCTGGCTGCCTCACAGCACCCCGATGCCTGGTCTAAAGCATGCGCACCTGTAGCCATGTACCAGTGTGAATGTATTTTCATTTATGTTGCCCACCTGTTTTGAGTCATTTTAAGTTGTGGCAATACTAATATCTTATGGCAAGGAACTCTACTGATTATTGCCCATTGAGCAATTTTAAATTTTTGGTCCTAAAAGCTGCGTGACAGTGAATTGTGTAGACCACTGACAAACTTTAAATGTGTTTACTTGAATTTCATCAGTTTTCCCATACTTGGAAATGATTAATAGGAAGTCTTGGTACATTTTATGAGACTCATTCGTTTCCTTTTAAAATAAAACAAAGCCAAATAAAATAGTCCAATATTTTTCTGCAGAAATCTTTTTTTACAATATTGCCATTGTTCTTCCTTGGACTCTTTCAGCTCTACATTTTTTGACTAGACGTATGAGAACTGTAATGACTGAGGTTTTTAATATTGACTATTATCCGTTATTTCACAGCTACGTGCTCAGAATAATTGGCTTGAAACTGTGAAAACAATTAATACTGAGGCTGGAAAGAGCAACAGAAAAGGTGGCATCGTGTCCCTTGGGCAGTAAAAGGGGTTGATGTCCTGAAAACAAAACCACCATTGCAGTAGGAAAGCCTCTCCCTTTTTCATTTATTTATTAACTTCCAGGCGCATGCCAAATGCTCGTCTTCTTTTCACACTGCTGCAAAGGAGATGTGACATCTTTGAAGCTTCCCCAAATATTTGAAAACCTGCATCTTTGTGATCACGAAGGATTGCTTGAGACTGACAAGCTCTGGGCAAACACGAAAAGGAAGAAATTACAAAGCAGCTTGGCAAAAAATGAAACTATGAACAATTATTTGTCTGTCTGAAAGAGAGATTTGAGGGCCCAGTTTTCCACTGAGTTATTCTCACTTCTAATCATTCTAATTATGTAGAAGGTAAGATACTGATGTATTAGTAGGCTGCTCCTGCTGTGGACAGAGCTGGACAATCAATCAGGTGATCTGGATTTAGTTTCCAGCTCTTCTCCTGATGTGCTGCATCATCTCAGGCAGCTCATTTTGTTATTTCCCTGTCTCAGTTCCCTGGTATATAAATCAGCATGGTAATGCCTTATTTTATCAAGACCTTTCAGCTGCTAAATGAAAAATATACTTTGTTTTTAAAACAAATAAACAAAAACCCCACACACCTTAAAATCACCAAGATTTTGTGAAACTTGAGGGTGAGGAGGACGAATGAGATAAAGTACAGGTGATAACAGTTTCATTGGTGATTAATGAATTAGCGTTTTTTGTCCATTTGGATTTGCACAGATCATCCTACATTCTTATCATTGTGTTAAATGTGGACTTAGATTAATGGACAGAGATTGGAAACTGTAAAGTGATTTCAACTTTTCAGCAAAAAAGCTTAAACCACCTTTTGTCTTGCCTTGAAATAGCTACCAAAAAGCCAGTATTAGACCTGGTTTTATGGTGTAAGGGATCTCTTTTTTTCTTTTTTTTTGACTAGTTGCTGTTCTCTATGATATCCAGGTTTCTTTTAGTTGTCTTGCTATTTAAAATGGAGCAGACAAAACCTGTTTAAGAGGTGATTACAAGATGGACAAGGCTATGGAAAATTGTTTGTATTTCTGGCTCTGCTGTGGACCTCTTTCAGTGCTGGGAAGGTTTCTTTGGTCTTCAAGCTAGTGATTCTGTTACTGTGCACCAGCTGAGCCATAACAATTCGCTGAAAGCACGCATAGGCTTAGCCTGTTGCAAACATAAAATAAAACATATTAGTCCTTGTTATTTACTTTGAGACGTAAGCTCGCGTGTTAGCTCTCCGTTCACTGCAGGGCAAGGGTTCTCGTGGTCTCCTGGCACTCCGATGTAGGCTGGCTTGCTGAGCTGCTGGATCTTGTCCTTGCAGTGGAGAACATTGGTTGCATCGTTTCCTTGCAGCAAAACGTTTCGCTGTGGGCCCTGTGAGATCTGCTGGAGTTTTTGCTGGCAGCCTCGGGGACCTCCAACCACAGGACAGTTGCTGGAGACTCTCTGAGAGGACACAGTCCAAGCTGCACAGTCTTCATTTCGAAGAATGCAATTTTCAGCTCAAATAGAGGTCGACAAACACTAATCTATATTCAAAAGGAGAAGTGTGACCTGGGATTTCCATTCATATAAAACCTTCAGTACCTTACAGCATATGTTCAATGTTCAACAGCATATGTTACATAGCCACACATAATGTAGTAATGAAAATCTGAATTTTTAAAAGCTGTACTTTCAAGGTTCATTTTGAAGCTATAGTGAAATACATTCAAATTCAGCTAGATGAACAGTGCATTTTTCAGTTTGTCTGAACTGAAAAATTGTACTGAAATAAATTGGTCTGTATTAGTCCAAACTAGAAAAGATTTTGGTTTACTGGTGAGATATAAATCCCACAGATTTAGTTGTGAGTCAGCCTGAAATATTTGTTTTCTACAATTAACATTCTTTGTTCTTGCTTTATATTAACCTTTTCTAAACCTCTTTCTGTGATCCCTTCATCCTCCGTCATATAATCCAATTTAAAAGCTGCATTATTGAAACCTAATGCTGAAAAACTGTATTCTAAAAATTATTAAAATGATATATTTTAACATTTCCTAAATAAAATACTTAATTCTAAAAATGTCAGAATACTCTTTTCCCTTCTCAGTGCTTCACTTACTAGCGTAATATGCAAATAACTTCTGTTGCCCTATTGCTAAATTATTTTTGGTTTTTTGTTCTAATGAAATGCCCAGGTCTAATTATAACTATTGTGAAGAAATATTCTGAAATGCTAAACTATATTCTCCTGGTAAGTTCTTCAGACCCTATTTCTCCTGAAGTTTATTGCACAAAATCTTTTTTTCATAAGTGCTGCTTACTTGAACTCTGCAAATTAAATCTAAGGTGAAGCAGAAGTGAACCATTGAATGCCATGTTGTTTTGTTTATGGCATTAACCCTCAAAAGGAAACAATTATTTTCATTGCTGGATTAGTGTCTAACACCAAATCGATACAATAAAAGGAAATGCCTTTTTATACATTAAACAATTAATTTGCAGACTTCTTACTACTTTCATATTAAAACAAGCTGTTTCACTATAGAGAGAGAGAAGAATATTTCTGTGAATAAGAACATACAAAGTTATTTGGGGCAGAGGAGGAAGTAACTAATTGAGGATTTTGAAAAGGAAATGCATCAGCTCCCAAGACAACTGCTGAGGAACATTCCACATAGCATGTCATTTTGTACTTTTCCCCTTTAGTATTTTTTTGAATACCCCTCTCAACTAGGTGGTAGATGGTAGGACAGGATTACATGAATTGGGTGCCACCGATATAAATTCCAGATAGGATGTCAACATCAAAGTTGCATCCTTTGTTTCTGTTCCTTACCTGGTAATGCGCAACCGAGAGCTCAGGAAGTCAGTGGGAGTTGGCCGACCTTTGTTAGTCTAGTTATGAGTTAACATACAACTCAATAGCCTATTGCAATTACTTATAAAATCTGGTCTTGGTGATGTATAAATAAGTTGAATTTTTAGTCGAAATAGTACTAGAACACGTATTATGGAAAATGAATGTACATAATCTCTCTTACATCAGAGGACAAGAGTGCAGTGAGGTACTGCCCTTGAAAACATCTTTGCCTCATCTAGAATCTTTTATTTAATTTCTCCTGCAAGCAAAATACAACTGCAAAGCAGTAAATATCATTCCTATGTCACTCATCATATGGGGAAAGACATAAAACCCAGTGATATTCATTTGTATCTATGGACTAGCAGAAGCCATCAGGCAAGTTATTTAATAAGAAATCCATGATTTCTTGCTTTGCAAGAAAGTCGTAAAGTTTGGCTCTTTTAGACTCCCTTGAAAAATATTAAGCTACCGTACTACAGCGCCTTACTCCATCAAACTGTTGTGCACTTATTCTTATAGCTATTTGCCTTATTTTTTGTGTAATGCACCTTTAAACTTGGAAAGGCTCTGCTGTCTGCAGAGATGCACGGGTGTTTCAGTTCAGCCTAGACCAAGAAAGAGAAATCCACCTGCAGGCAACACTTTCAGGAAAATCTCATTTTTGTTCTGTCTTTCTTCTCTTCTTGTTCACGTCAAAGTCATTCAAACTGAAAATAGCTGTTGATCTCTGGTTCTGTAGAAATCCAGCACAGAGAAATCAGCAGAAGCTTTTTCACATTTTACTGACTTGTTTCCTTCCCACAGTACAATATTCAGGAGTAATGTTCTGTATATAATAAATTTGGAGACATTAGCTAAATTATCCCATCATAATGGAATTCATTAACAAGCCATTGTGTTTTCTTTATGATAGTTAGTGGTGATTAGTACCTAAATTTCCTTCTACGTTCTACCTAAGAATCAGTTGTGACATTGGTTTAACGGATTAGCGTGTTTTTATCGGACACATGCCAATAAAGCAATTGCTTCACTACGAAGTACTATCAATCTCTACTGTAATTGCCAAGCCCACTAAGTATCTGCAGTGGTGATAACAGCATTGTGAGCTAATTCCTTTTCATATCACAAGCCATTCAGCAGAAACTGCTTCTTTATTATTCTTTCTCCATGTGTTGAGCCTATTGACTGTTAATCTGGATTAACAATACTGAGTGACAATAAATGCTAATAATTTTGCTTTTTAACACTCCATTAGATGATGTCAATTGTTGGAATACCTTCCCCCTTCACAATACAATGCTGAAGTTACTATTGTTCTGGTCATTTTATAAATTACATTCTTTAGGGCAAAAAGAAAATAATTTGCATACAGGTAATTTGTGCTAAATAGAGATTTGAGGAATGTTGAAATTATGAAAAAGAGTAGAGTTTTTAAAGGGTGCATTTCTGGATTGATTTCTAAATAGGCTGTTCCACATGTAAGCAGCTCTTCCAAGAAACTGGAAGGAAAGGAATGGGAACACCAGACAAAAAAGAAATGTGCCTAAAATTGAAATTTATAACAAAAGAGTACACAGGGAAGTAGTAGGTGATTCAAAGGCATTTAGAAGAGGAAACTCAAATTTTGTGAGCCCTGACCTGGAGACCAATTCAAAACAAAGAACAACGAGACAAAGGAAAATCAACTTTCTAAACATATACGTGGGGCCAGATTTAGAAGCAACGCCATGTCTTGTTATGTACCAGTAAATAAAGACAATATGTTTTGACTGTGTTTATTTGGCACAGGCTAGATGAAAAGTTCAAATGCTGGCTAAGGAGAGAGCATAAAAATGTATTTTTATGAATCAGAAATGCAGAAACCTTATTATAATTCATAACTTCAGGCTGATTTTATTGTTTTCAAATTACACACCAATGCTTGTGCAACAGAATGCTCAGTTTAATATGTAATGAGTATGCTATTCAGTAGCATGTTTTATTAGGCATTAGAAAGAGTTACGGAGCCATTCATACGATGTCAAGAAATGAAGGCTGATTTTTTTCTTCTCTGCTAAACAAAATATACTATGAGTAATTGCTATTAACTGATATTACTTACCAGGAGGCCTGTTTTTATATAAAGGAACAAAATGGAAAAGGAGAAAAAAAAAAGAAGAAAGTAAACACAGAGTTGGATTTCATAGAAAAAGAATGTGTTATTTATTTCGACTAACATGCAGTCTTAAATTTGATCCCATGTAGAGAAATCAAAACATGGAGCTTTTAATGTTAGTTAATATTTAATTTTCACAAAAGAAAACTAAAAGTGCGTTAAATGTTTTTGGATGACCTCTATGGTTAGAAAAAATTCTTGTAGTTTAAAGTAATGAAGTTGGGCAGAACAAAAAAAGTAACAAATTGGTTAATTTTTGTTTGCATCTTGAGAAAGGAGGTAGTTGAAGGGCTGATATAATAGAACTACAGAGCTCTGAATTTAAATGCTTGTTCCTGTTGAAGACTTTCTGAATGTCCTTGGATAAATCAGCTGATACATCATAAAGCCTCTCCCCTACCCCCTCCCCCCTTTTTTCCGCTGATATTATTTCCTAGTTTAGTTGCTTTTATTAGTACGGACTACTTACTTGATCTTTGTGCAGCACCTAGCACAGCAAGAGTTGCTTTAAATTTTAGTGGATGATGATTGGAGCCTTTATGCTCTGCTGTAGTAATAAAAACTACTTGTTAAATTTTGCAAACATTTGGCGTAACCCTCGTTCACTGTAAATAGGAGAATCCACTGCAGCTTGTGTGTGTTGCAATTTAGTTGCCTGTTGTATTTTTTCATTATATTTGAACACTGTGTGCCAGAACTCACTCACTTGTCAAACACAGTTTTAATGTCTATTTTCTTACCCTAGAAAGAAAAAGCATCTTCAAAATGAAATGAGTCACAACAAGATAGGAAACCAAGATAATTAAAAACAAATTTTTCAATACTTCTCAGCTTATTCTGTAGTGAGTTACAGTACTTCAACCAAAACACAGCTTTGCCATTTTGGCGTGTGAGAAAGGCTGTGTGTATTTGTGTGTATTGCTTGACCTTTCCATTCAACAGTACCATGTCCCTGCCATAACCACAATTTCAGGGAGTGCCATCCTTTCATACATAGTGTAACCAATCATTTTCAGAAAGCATGTTAAAAGGTGCTTACTAGCTTTTCCACGGGGCACTACCTTTCTGGAAACCATACATGTTTAACTAAGGATTCAATACAAAGTTCTGCATGATACAGGTTGAATCAGAATTTCTGTTCTGCAAGGTTTTGAAGACACTTGTAAAGGATCTGTGTATATCTCCAAGAATTCAAAAAAGGGTTCTAATTTAGAATACAACCAAGAAACACTGTATTTAACTGCTTTATATAAACCAAAACTGTATCGTCATAACTTAAAAAAAATCCTTCTCATCCTGCAAAGCTTCCACTGCTAGAATATATATTAGGGAAGGAGATTTGTGTACTGAAATCAAATTGAACTTCAACCCATGTTCTTCTTCCTCAAGCAAAAAAAATCTTTGAAGAAAGTAATCTGCTCCATGTAGTGTAAACTAGTGAGCAGGTTCCTTAACTACCAAAGTGCTTTATTTTATCACTCCCATCATATCCACAAAAAGAGTCATAATTAACCTACAAGTTCTTTAAAGCTATAAGCACTGATTCTTTTAATTGGTTAAATGTTAGAAACTTACATTATGTAAATGAAAGTAGGGTTTACTGAAGTTTGTTCTAGTGATAATCCATCTGTCTTGGATAAAGGCCAATGTACAAGCAATTGTGCCACTTTCAAAGAGCAGTAGAAGAAAGATTTTCTTTTCTTGTTCCACATGACTCAACATGATCTCTGTATACTTTTATATTCCTAGCAACAGTCACCATAGGTTTTCTGAATAGGATGCCAGATAGTATTTAACGTGAACAGCTTACATTCATGTTGCTATACCATACTTTCGCAAGAACGTTTATCACTGCTTGGAAATTGCACCGTAAAAGTGAATATGTTTTATTCTTTTAACACATGCACAGTATTAACTCTTTGTAGCAGCTAACAATTTTGAAGCAGAGGAAGCTCTACCCAGTTACTCTAAAATATCAGTATGATAGAAATATGTATTTTCCACCAGCATTCAAATGTTAAAGTAGCCAACGTAGAAAGATAAATCCCTTACCGCTGCCCTGCAGCAAGAGAATAGACTGTTCCTTTTTTTTTTCAACTGCTCTGTTCACTGCTTACATCTAATGTGTTTTAAAATTGCATGATAATGTCTTAAATTAGCAGGGTACATGCACAATTTCGTTTCATTGGAAACATACATGCAATACACTTTCTCAGCCCGTTATAAACATTTCCATAGCACACTTTAAGTATTAGGAAGCTACAATGATAATTTCATTTATTCTGCTTTAGAAGACAAATAAATGTTGCTGTGTGCAGAGCCTGGCTTTTGGATGGCGTTTGTATTGAATTTTGTGTGAGCTGTGTCCTAAGAGATACTGTGAAGTGCTCGGCAGTTGTACGGAGCCCTCCTGGCCAGACAGCCTCACCGACAGCCTGGGGATTCTCAACACTTCCTCTTCCAGCGTTAGCTCAGGCCTCCGAATCTGCAAACTGCAGTCACGTAAAAATATCTTGAATTTGTCAACAACTCCTTACAGTTCTAAGTAGCAAGCACCACACGAATTCAGTTTAATCTTGTAAGGGCTGAAGAATCAGATGTCTTCATGCAGGAAAGAAGCGCTTTAATCCAAATCACGGATAGCTCTGGGGGCTGGAGGAGCAGTGCAGTGATTCGCACAGTCGTATCACATATGTGTTTCCATTCCAGGTGGCACTGAGTGATTGAGAATGAGTAAAATCACACATTGGAGTGTCCCAGTTTGTTATTAGAAACACTGAAAGTGCAGAAGATTGTTTTCTAAATTGTTTCTGAGATGTTATTACCTTTCTCCTCTTCGAGTGAATCTTGCAGCAGCCAAATGCTCCGTGCTGTTAAAATGCTTCAGAAGCTGCCCGTAGTTTATTGTTCCCTTAAAGCAATTTATTTCATTATAATGTACTCATGAAAGAACATTAGTGTTTAATTTTCAGGAGAACTATTCTTAGCAAGGCTCAGACCGAAGTATGAAGTCATTGAGTGTTAGTTGCTGCTCATCTACCAACTGATGGTTGGCAGAGCAAACGTCATGCAGGTTAGTTCAATGATCTCATGCAAATAATAGCTGTTGTGAACTTTATCATTTTTCCATTAAAAATCTTTTTGTGAATAAATCTTGCCAATTTGACATACTCTGACTGACAGAGTGAAAATTCATGTGGAAGTAGCTTTGCACCACCACTGCAAGGAAAAGCACAGTATGGTAATATCTCTGTGCAGTGAGGTGGTACCAACAGTGTATCAAGGGAGGGATAGATGTGATCACAGATCTGGTTTCACCCTCTACACTGGCAGGAGACTTTCATTCCAGTTCACAGTGTCGGTTGCTAGTGCTGATTCCCCAGGTATAAGCAAAAGATTCGAAGTAATGAACATAATGATAGACCTGAGGAAATGGAAGGAAACCTTGATGGGAACCCTAGTCTTTCTGCTCTAGTGCTGTAGCTTAATATTACTTCAGTTAAGGAATTATCTTATTTATTTACCTTTAGTCATTCAAAAGCAGTATTGTCATTTTTGCAGTCAATACACTACGGCTCCAAGTTTTGACCTGAATACCAAGGATTCCTCTGTAAGTGCTGTACTCAGGAGTGTAAATCACACAAATAGTAACACATTGGTGTTTGGTTATATAGCACTTTAGATGCAAAGCTCTGGTGAAGGATAACAGAATGACTCAGCAGTAAGACAGGGAAGTAATCAAAAGCATAGCTGAATGTGTCAGGCTTGCTGAAAGAGGTGAGGCAGCAAATCGTATGGGGGGAAGCGCTAGGGAAGGATAATTATAGAATGTGATGGGATATGAGTATGCACACCTACTGCAGATGGGCTGCCTCCAAAGCCCAGCAACTGGAGTCTTTCTATTTCTCACCTATTTCTTGTCCATAAAACAATATAAACTGTTTGTTCAAAAATCAGAGAGCCATGGTAATAAAAAAGTGATAAACGTCATTACAAGCAAGTACTGCGTAATGCGAGATGATTTTTATTCATGGATTCCATATATAGTACCTAAATATGCATGGTATTCTCTGGATACACTGGGATCAATACTGCAGTGCATAATCTCCTTAAACTCGAAATAGCAAAGCACTCTGTTTTCCTGTCTCTATGATTTCTGCATTTCAGTTTTAATCTTGCCCTATGTTCTCCCTCTTCCCTCCTCTGCTAATAAAATACTGTGCCCCGTCTACAGCACTGTGATGGAAGAGACAGATCTTCATTGAATTTAAAATGCTCCTGGATTTCATAATCACAGGAAAAAAGCAAAACATCCAATTTCTTTTTACTCCCCCACAAAATCTAATTCTGTGAAAAAACCCGCCTTTATCAGCAACATCAAAGATGAGGTTTATTCTTTAGGACCTTAATACTTGGCCTTTAATCATAGATTTGGCTAAATACCATGCACGGTGCAAAACAAAATGAACCTCGAGTGTCAGTATGTCATTTGCAATTGCAGCTGATTAATCATTTCATTGTTCCTATAAATGAATGTTAATTGCCATGTGCATATCTGCATGCTGAATGTATTAAAAAGTTAGGTGGGAATTTTTCATCCTCACTGGCTGAACGTACCCTAAGGGCAGGACACTGTCGCTTGGCAACTCCAAGTGCCGTCACCATCTTGTGGGGTGGCACATCTGCCAACAGTGCACCCATGTGCCCACCTACCCCACGCACGAGGGTGCCCAGGGTGTAAGCAGCACACCCCATGCAAGAATGCACCCCACATGCTGGCAGTGCACCTCATGCCTCACACATGTGTGTATGCCTCACACATGAGCAATGCAGCTTATGCAAGTGTGCCTGACATCCAAGCACACTCCATGGGAGTGCAGCCCATGTGCCAGTGTGCCCCCTATTTTAGGAGCACACCCCATATGTGAGCAAGCCCCAGGTGTGAGCAGTGCACCTCTACAGGACCCTCAGCCCCAGGGCATAGCAGGGGGTGCAGCCTTGTCCATTTGGAGCTAATGAGAGGCTGGCTCATTATTGGCCCCACATGTGCTGGTGAGCGATGCTAGAAAGTGCCAGAACATTCTCTCATCATGGATTACAGTAGAAGGGTTTCTGTCCTGCTTGCACTCTGCTGGGTTCCTGTTGTGCTTCCAAAGGTAAGGGAAGCTTCAAACAACTAAAGTTTGTGTAGACCCCTTAAAAATATGCATTGCTGGTGGAAGTTATGCTTGTCTGTGATTTCCTCTTGCTTTGTAGTTGCTTTTAGCTTCCTCAGTGGTGCTTTCTGTGCACAGCTCACCCTGGTGTGCTGCTCTGTGACTGTGCAGTGCTTTTGGAGGGCTGCGTAAGGTCTGTTTCTCTTCTAATATCTGTGCATGGTTGCACAGTTACAGCGGTGGCTGTTCTGAGTGTCAGGAAGAAGTAACAGTTTTCCTATGGCAGCTCAGCTGAGCAGTGGTTTTTGTGAAGAAAGCTGTTGCTGTGCTTCAGGCTGGTTTTGTTTCTTTCAGAGGGAGTGGAAAAAAAAGGCTTAGCACATAAGTGTCTCTGCAACAGTAACTATAGTGCTTGCTATACCATGAATGCTATAATATATATTGATTTGTTTGCTTTCCACTGTGAAGTGTTTAATGTTGCTGCTTGAAAGATGATTTTTTAAAAGTATGGTGTTATACTGAGTTGCTTCTGACATCAAAAAGTCAAGAGAAAATGAGCAGGGGAGAGAGCAAGGATATCAAAATGATTAATTGCTGCATTAGCATTCAGGCACTGAGTGTATTGCGCTTTGCAGATTGCTTGTCTCTAAAGGTATGGTCATGACTTCTGGATTGTATAAAAAACTGTGTATATTAGGCATCAATGCCTAATTTCAGAGGGATTACATTCCTGTAGAATGAAGGGAAGATGGAGAAAGAAGTTCCCCAATTACATACCAGCCCCAAAGTATGCAGTGTGGAGCCCAAGACAAGCTTAATCGGCCAGAATTTGTGAAACCAGACTACCCCCAAAAAAAAACATTTTAAAATTTTTTTAGAAATGTATGAAAACTGCTACTACCATGTCTGTCGTATGTGGTGGGTGAAAAAAGTCATCACTAAGCAGTCTCTTCGACTTTTAATGGGATTTGTGGCCATCTCCTAGATCTGTATCTGCTTACTTGATCTGAGTTGGGATTGGTTATTAGGTTAATTCCTTGATCATATTGTAGAGCTTGGAGACTTGTTCAGGAATCTTTGAATGGTGATGTATCGTTGTTGTTGTTGTTTTTAAAAATAGCATTATGAATTGCTTCATTGTGATCAGGACTTTGATGTTAAGATCAAACATAGATTCTCTCTCTGTTTTGGCTTGGTAGCTAAACCTACATCTAATTTTATGTATAAAGATAATCCCACCGTGACCATTCATATGCTTAAATGTAGCCACATGCTTATGTGTGTGTTTTTTGTTTTTTTTTTTTTTTATAAAAGGACCACAAAAATCTACAAGTGTTCCCAGGTGGTGTTGGACAGTGTTACAACAGCACAGGAATAATCAGGTGTCAGACCTTCAACTGACCAAGTCTTGAGAAGGGCTAGCTGCCAGAACACACCCGTGGTTGTGGTTTGGCTGTCTGCTGACAAATCCGAAGTAACTCGTGATTTCATCCCCAGGCCATCCAAATGTACATTTAATGACTCTATCAGGAGCTGTGTTCCAAAGTACTTTGCATGGGTGAGAGATGCACTGCTTTTAGTGAGATCACAGTCCTAAAGTAAAGGGTGCATCAGGAAATTCTGAGACTCAATGCAGCTGGAAGTTAGAAATGATTGCTGGAATCAGCATGCCTGACCAAGGCCTCTTGCAATGCATGCTTTCAGATTAGGCATGGATTTTGGCAACAGCATTGGTGAGTTCACTATTGCAGCTGAGAATAAAAAACTGTTAAGCAGCATGCCAGAGACATGTAGCTCAAGGTCTGTTTGTTAAAAGGCAAGTTGTTTTTCATACATTCTCATCTTGCATGAGAATGTAGAACCGGCTATGAATGATTGTAGTGAGTGATGGCCTGATTAAATCAAGATCAGACATGGAAGAAACACTATTAATCTGTAAGCATATGTGATGCTAACAGCCATCAAAACATAATTTGCAGTTATCCTAGGTAGACAGGAATAATTCTGTCTAAATTCTGAGGATGTATATTTGGATGCATGTTTTGGATCCTCTATGTTTATGTCATTTCTGTGCTGCTACAAAGAAAGGTACCAGAATTATTCCCAGTTAGCCTGACCGCATGCCTTTTGATTCCAAATTTGTTTTAGCACAGCCTGCCTGGGGACAGGCTTTGTAAACACAATGTGCTATCAAAACAGATCGGGTGTTCTCGAACATGTCAGTGGCATCAGTTTCTCTTTTTTTGCCACAGGAAAAAAAAAGCGACCCCTAATTTTGTATCAGATTAGACAGCTTCGCAATCATCTTTTTAGAAACATCAAAGTAATAGTAAAGAATGTGTAATATACTGTAGCAAGTTGATTTAGATAAAATAGTCTTACTGTATGTGTAAGTTGCAGCCCCAAAGACTCCTTCAGGCAGTTCTCAGAAGGTGGAGAGAGAAATACAATTTTAACTTCATTTCTGTCTGTCTTTTTTTTTTTTTCCACCTCCATACCCCACCTAGAAAATCTACAGACTGCTCACCATTCTTATTTTTATTAACAATGCAGCAATTCCGTATGAATCTACCACCACACCCAAAAAGTCTTTCTGGGTAGAATTGTCACCTGCTGTACCTGGTGGCCCTATCCTTGGGTCAGTGGGGGCCATACTGTAGACTTAGGGCCTGATATTGGAAAGTGTAGCACCCTGAGGAGCTACATTGACAGTTTCAGTTGCTCATTATTTTGTTCCTTTTTGCCCAATACTGTAATCTTTCAAGGAAGCTGTCTGGATCCCTTCATTTGAAGGTCTGCTCCAAACATGCTGTGGATATGGACTGCACCAAGTTTTGTTCTGTTCCTGCCCTGGGTGGTCCCCTGATGCTAACCCACCAGTTCAGTTCTTGAGTGAAACCAGTTTCTACATAAATGATGTTGCAGGGGAAGTGGGGCTGAAAGCCTCGGTGCTAATCAAAAAAACAAAGGAGAATGCTGAGGTCAGGGGTGCTTGGAGGCCCGGCCTCTGGGGCATGGTAGAGCTTTCAGTAAAAAATACACTGTCTTGAACGCTCCTGAGCAATGACCACTCGCTCCTCCTGTGGGTAGCTTCAAGTTGCTCAACACTGTTTATTTTGTTCTTGTTGTGACTGCAGTGAAATTGCTGGCTGAAGACCACCTTGATGCAAGATACCAGCACAAGACACTTAATTTGTATGGGTCTGATCTTCTGTAGGTGCAAAAAAGTTCCAACAAGAGTTAGAAGATACTTAATTTTTCTTCAAAGGCTTTTTGTATAATTGAAGCCCAGGTGCACTCGCATGATATTTTGAAAGAGATTTTCCCAGTCGCATCTCCCTTGCAGTGTCCAGACAGGCTAATTTGCTGGTGGGGATGGTTTGGAGTTTGAGTGAAAAACTTGCAATCACATTAGCCTTTATCACTTTTGAAAATTAGAAACAAACCTAAAATGGTGGCTAATGAAGATATTTGATGATTTGTGGTGACTTTGATATAATAACCGACTTCTAATGTATGGTTTCAAAGCAGTCTGATGAGATTCACCCTCATGACTTCTGTATCTGTCCTATTCCTATCTTGAATGTCTATTAAAAAAACCCCTCTCACTTTGTACTAAAATTCCTTTCATCACTTCAAGATTCTTGAAAAGTGTAATAGGAGAAAGAAATTACCAGAAATGCACCTGATGAATTCAAAAATTAATTTAGACTAATTTTGATGACATTAGATCATGATGATTTTCATTAATAAATAAAACTATTATCAAAAGGAACATACATTTTTTTCCAAACTTTGAGTATACCTGTTCAGTTCCCATCATTTCAGTAATCAAGCAGTTTCTCTTTTCCCAATGATCACTGAGGGTGCAATTCATTGTGGTGGAATAGACCTGCTCACAGCTCAAATATTCAAAATAGTAGGAGATATCTGATGCATGAAGCTTTGCCCTAGATCTCTGCATCAGGGTGAATATTTTAATTGTTCACATTACCGCTGCAGCTTTTTCCCCAGATGTATATTCTGAAAAATATTCGAGCAAATATTGCTTCTGATGGCCTTAGAAGTGTAGTTATGTTGTAGAGCTATTATGGGAACTAAGGCAGACTCCCCTATAGTGAATTACTGATGAATTGGCTGGGGACACTACGTAATTTCTCATTTGCTGTAAAATCAATAGTATTTGTCATCTGCCACCATTTCTGTTTGTATGATGGTAGTTCCTAGAAGTTCCTCTTGAGCTTGATTGTCCAATTGCATTTGGTACTGTGCACATTGCAGAGTAAAAGAACAGCCTCATTCTAAGTAAGCGTGGAAAGGGACAGATGAAACTATTCACCCAGAATTGCACGAATTGTTGGCAGAACTGTTACCAGAACCTGCATGGGTGTTGAACCTGAACATGTATGCCTATGAGAGGAGAGCTCACTCTTCTAGCTTCCATAAATCCCTGTAGGATAGGATTCAAGCAGGTCGAGGGTATGGCAGCAATATTGGTGGGAAATGCTAAACAGTGATACTTTGCCTGGATGTTTTTGTTGTTTTAACTGTCTTGGAGATTGCTGTGTCTTGATTACCACTCCTCCAAGCCCTTTATGTAGCAATATTAATTACTAACAGAGTAGCAACATTGACAGGCAGGTGGCGATTTTGAGTGTTGTATCCCACAGAAGGAGCAGCTCAAGACATTGCTGTGCATGCAGATAAGCTTTGTCCATATTGCCTCCTTTGCTAATCAACCTGTGAACCCCAATATAGAACTGATACGTTTTCGGAGTGGGTCTGTTCACTCTCACATGCAGTAATGCTGATCAGAGGTGGTTTCTACAGCCCTCCTCTCCCCCTCTACCTAGGCTGTATCTGACAACAGCCTCTGCCCTGCCATTGTTACTGTTATGCCAGATGATAATGGTTCAAAGAGGAGCCAACTGGAGGAGGGGTTATTTTTAGGTATTATAAATACTTCACAGTCTTATATAACTGGATTTGAGCAATAGTTGATGCCAGACAATCTCACGTAATCAGTCACAGAGCTCCATCAGTTGTCTCCTTGTATTCACAGAACAGTTTGTGCCCCGGAGAGGGGGTTAGGCAGCAAGCATCACATCCAGAAGTGCAAAAACTGCAAGAAAAAAAGCAATGGGTTGAAGACTACTGAATAATGAGCGCATACATAAGAAAATAAATATCTTTGGATAATTTTCAAATGGGAAGAACTGCGCTGGTATATGTATTCAGGTCCAAAGGTTCAGTATTGAACACTTTTAATAAGCATCTTCTGAATCAATTGATACCTTCTTCTGTGATGCTTTAGATAAAACTGCCCCGGTAGAGTTCCAGGCCTTGTGTAACGAAACAGGAGGACTGGTTTTCCACTATAGAAATGAACGCTTGAAAACCCACTCACAGCCTTGGTGTCTGTGTTTGGCATGACTTCCATTCGTAAAGTGGCTTATTTATGGCACTCTGCTTAGTTGATGGTCTTTGTAAATGTTTCTGTGTTTAAACAAATAAATAAATTGTGCTGTATCCATGTGGGGTACACGAGATCCAACCTGAGGACTGCTGGTAAATTCTTACGTTGCTCGGCTATGCTCAGTGTTTACTGAAGTCCACTGCTGTTTGCTCCTCTCTACCCAGTTGTATGATCTATCATCTACTCAAACAATTTGTGCTCTTGGGAGGAACTGTAGAAATGGCCAGGAAAGATGGAAGTAGAAGGTCAAACAACAAACTGCACTGTGCAATTAACCTGGCTGCTGTTCCTAAATCACAAATGGAGGCTATTTCCCAAAAAAAGATCAACATACCGTTTGTTATTGTTAAACATGAAGGAAAAATAAATGCTGTCTTGAGCTTCTTTTCATGCTGAATTGCTTATTGCTCCTTAGCAGCTTGGTATAGTATAGAAGGCAAACGAGCACTCAAATGTCCCGCTTTCAGAGACCATGACTGGAGCATTCAAATGACATTGGTTCAATTCCAAGTTCAGATGATGTTGACTTTTAAGCCTCAGCAACACAGAAGGTGTTGGGCTGTGGGAAAAGTGTTACTCCAACCCAAATGCTGAGGAAGGCTGAGCATGACTGAGCCCAGCCTCACATCTCTGCCAATGAGTATCCAACCCCTGCGTGCTGCAGTCCTGGTATGACTAGCAAGCCTGAAGACAGATTTCAACTTCCTTACCCATGTGTTGCCTTCTAAAGGAAAGAGGATGCTCAGCTGTTACACCTGCTTTATAGTGTCTTTGGAGAGAGAGAGAACTGTGTGTATCTGTAGTACAGGAAAATGTTTCTTGTTTTCCTAGCAGTCTCCAGGTGGAATGACAGGAGAAGCTGCAGGTATTGATGAAATATGGAGCTGCTTAACATGTCGGAAGTAGCTCGGGGACAATTCTGTTCTAATCCCTTACCACCCTGTGAAGCTGCCTTTCTGGATAGATTCTGGTTTCTGAAGAAGATCATAGGCTTCATATGATACAGTGATGGAGATAGTTACCCTTGAGAAACAGTAGAACATCAGAGTAGGTAGGGGACTACTTGAAATTTTCCTGCCAGAAGTAGATTTAGTGCATTGAAGAAGTACATAAACAGAAATGGAAAAAAAAATTGTAATTCAAGTTCTATTTTAGAATGAGAGGCACCTGATGTCATGAAGGAAATACTGGCATTAAAAAAAATAAATCTGTTTCCCTTTTTTATCAGGAAAGGCCATTTTTATTTTTGCAACATCTATTTTTAAACAGTTGAATTAAAATTAATTATTTCATGTCTGAGAACCCTTTTTGCACAGAGGCCTCACTCAGTCATTGATTTCCCAGCTCACAGCACATTCACCAGCCGCAGTACGAGCGCTTCATCTTTTAATCTCCAATATGAAAGGAACAACAGAGGTCACTGTGGACTTGCATTGTTGAAAGTGATTACTGGCAGAGCTGAGGTAGCTTGCAACAAGGCCAGCCTGCTCTTCATTTAAGTTTATATATATTTATTTCTCTCTGCTTGCTCACCCCCCCCCACCTGGGACCTACATGTTCATGAGTCCAGGGAGAGCTAATTAAAATGACTTGTTCTTTTTAAAATAAGTCTCCTAGCAGCTTGGTACAAAGCCAGAGCAGGTATCGTTTTAATATACCTGCTTTAAAAATGATGTTGCCATCCTTTCCTTTCTCTTGAGCAAAATGTCTCCTGTTTCTGTTCCTCCTTAGCCTTACCTTTAGTTACTGTTTATCAGAGACAATGAGCTCACTGCCCTGGAGACTTTAAAAACAAGTGGAGAATCTGTTGGAGAGCCTGCTATAGCGAATGTCATGTCTCTTGAATCTCTGGTATTTTACAGTAGACCCTGTAATAAGAAACAGTCCATGTCTGAAAGAGCTTCCAGTAACTGGGGGGGGACAGACATAAAGAAGAAAAATTGTCCTGTAAATTATTTCCACACCATTTAACCATTCAAATCGCTGTTTTGAAAGTGAATGCCTTCCTTCTTCGGACTTCTACATTCATGTATGCTTTCAAAAATCCTAAAGCAAATGGACTAAAGGAAAGAAACTAAATATTCTTTCCCTGTAATGGAAAATACATAATGAGACGCAGCAGTTTCTAAGTCTGCTTGTAACCACAAATGTTATTGTGTTCCAGTATATTCCAGTGCTAGCAGGGAAATAATAGACAATACACTGAATCTTTCGGTGGAGATGAATGCATAGCTTTATCGTTAGAAGAATGATAGATATACCAAGCTGAACCTTCTCCTAGTAATTTTTATAGAACATTTACATTTCTGAGTCTCTCTTCTAGTAACTTTGACTGCAACCAAGACAAAAACCCCGCCAACCTTACTATATGAATGTATTTTTAACTTAGCCATTCAAGCCAACCTGTCCACTAATAATGAGTGGAATATCACACTGATTGTGTGGAGCAGTCTCAAACACTTATGAAGAGTATAACGGGTACCTAGAAATTTTGTATACTTATTTTAACAACAAGCTGAAGGGGAAATTTCTTGTTCTGCTTTTTCTGATGCAGGATTAAGGTATTTTTCCACATCAAAAAGGATTTCTTTGTGTGCAAATTGAACTGCAAAGTATTTCTCCTTCTTGGGGTGTAGGGTAATATTGAAATGCTAGCTCAGTTTTAGTCTATATAACTGTCTTTTGACATGTGGTATGGGTCTGATAATGAATTTTTTTTTATTTAGAAAAACACCTAAAGTTAAAAAATACTACCTGTTTAAAAGTTCCATGGTAATACTTAGAATCTAAGTGCCTAAATAGGATTTACAGGTGTTCTGGAGATCATGAAACGGTGATTTGCTTTCGAGGTAGCAGAGTGTGGCAAAGGTTACACACTTCAGAGCAGTTCTGGAATGGTAGTTAGGCACCCTGTGGGTTTTCTACCCTAGCAATACAAATTTGCAAGAGCTGAAGATTTGGTCACCGGCGTTTTACCAGCTCTGTGATTGCTGTAAGATTTTTGGCTTCCTCTGTACTCACTTCTGATCATCCAGTTGCAGTGGGGGCCGCTTGGCCTGGTAGCTGCAAACATAACCGAGCGTTGTGTTTTGCGTGGGTGTTTGAGGCAAATGTTTAAATTGGCATTTGCAAAACTTGACTCGCTGCCAGTGGCAATGAGAGACAAATATCGCTTATCAGATTGTATTACACATTCCATAAATGCCGAAGTCATCCCTTTCTGCTCCTTCAATACAGTAAAGAACTGGGATAAATCTGAGACCAAAACGTTTTCTGGTTCTTTACATAATATAATATATTGCTGTCTTTTACCCACAATTACAGTGCTTGCCCACAGATTTGATATTTCCATTACAAGCGAACCATAAAAAACATTGTAACAGTCCATTGTGGTGGCATATACTGCAAACTCCTCTTTTTTGTTTGTTTCCTTTCCATTCAATTACATGGGAAACTGTAGCTACCTAATATTAACAATGCCCTCACACTTTACATTAACACATTGCAGCTTCTCTAATAGGATGCGTTGGAAGCTAATTCTAACTTTTAAAATAGTAAACTCTATTAAATGGCATCTTTTGTATGATACATCTTGTATATAAACTGTATAGCAATACTCTCTTGGACTTTGGCTGTTTCTTTACTCTTTTTGTTTTCACAATGCTTCCTGACGTTTTTATTTTGCAATGGTTACAATAAATAGCTCTTCCACTTTCTACTGGATGTGAAGCACCAGGTTTTTTGTTTTAAAATGGGATAGTCCTTAATCCTTATATGCAAGATGTCATTCCCATGGGTGATCATGCAGACTTCAGCAAAACTACTTGGCATTGATTGTTAAGAACGGATGGCTCCGATGCTGTGCAGAAGAGGAGCACACGATCTCATTTCTCGCTACTCGGAAAAGGGTTTAAATACTGTGAAGGAATCCTTTGCCCAGGGTGACCTTCTTCCTAACACTAGGATGTATTAACTAGCTAGCTTTTTTCCGCTCCTAATTCTGTAATTTAAATCCAGGAAAGTGAGTGAAGTACAATCAATTTCTCAGTGAAACACTCAATTAGAGTAGATTATCTGAAGTAAAAGAATGGCAAACGACTATTTATTTTTCATTGTCATTAGAGAAGCTCGACAACAGAATTACTGCAGAGCCAAAAAGGGAATCATCAACAGAAGACAATTTTTTTTTTTAATTTAAAAACATGCACTATTTTTCTTCTTGGGGTTTGATTTTTGGGGAGGTTGTTGGGTATTTTTGTTTGTTTGGGGTTTTTTTTGGCTGCTCATTCTATAGACAAGGCTTGGGCCTTCCTTTGCCTGCCATGTCCCTCGTCTTTACAGCTTTATAGTGTTTGCTAGTCATTTACATAAGCAATGGCAGTAGTCAATCATTTCTTTTCAATTGGCTTCTCAAGTGAGATGAAGATTGCTCACCACAGAAACAGAGTACAAATGCAAACTCGGCCATCAGTGCCGAGCTTAGATATTGAAGTTCATTGTTTCAAGCATTTTCTTCTGCAAAATGACACAGTCAGATTTATTTTTCTTGCTGTGTTTAGCGCTATGAATTTGTTTATGCTTGTTTGTAGAGATTGCCCTATGCCAACATGGCAAGACCAGTGATGGGCCACTCATCAAAATCCTGTGTCTCCCAGTACTCATTAGCATTCTGGGCTGATTTGTCCCCCTCCTGTGAATTAGACTGTCAAATTATTGAGCCAGCAGTTCATGATCGGTCTAAAGATATTGAAGAAACTAAGTTCTGCATGGTCTATAAACAGACATATGGGTCATCTTGGACGACAGAGAGCAGTAGGCTTTAGATTATGGGGTTTTTTACTGCCACCTCTTTCTTCTGATTATTCAGAAGGGGTCTGCTTTTGCTTAAGCTCCTCATCCTCCCTGGCTGCCTGCTGTTGCTTTCCCCACATACTGCTGAGGTGTTATTTGTATAAGACAGCTGACATCTGTGCGGGTGGGACAAGTGGTCTGCCATACAGACCCTGGTCAGCACTCGTGTGCCAGCCTGTAACAGGGCGCATTGCAGCAGCTATAGACAGTCCTTTTTAGCTGTGGAATTATGTCTTCTGGGGATGTGTGAGCATTAGGCTGGTAATGTTGTTTCCAGTAATAAACAAACAGGAAGCAAAGTCCTATTCGCTTGCTCCTGAGAGCCCCACCATCTGTCATCATGTATAGATTTTCAGACTCATTGGTTCGCTAATTAATCATATTGGGTGCGAGTGTAACTTGTATTTGGTATTTCTGCAGTGAAATAAGGTAGAAAAGTCACTCCAGCATCCCTGCCCTGATTAGCTTCGTTACAAGGGACAGCTCATCAGAGACAGGGAGTTCTTCATGGCTGCTGTGTCCCCTATCAAGCAAGCAGGTGGCGAGTGGGAAGGCAAGGACAGGCTGTGTATGGAGTTTCTACTCTGCCTGCCCCGAAAACATGAATTTGTGGTTATGATGGGGAAAATGATCTGTGCCAGACAAAGGACTGTTGGAGGTAACATCTCTCTAACTTTGTGCTGATCTTCTGAAGGTTTTGCTGTAGCTCTGCAGGTACACCACATCTGGGCTGAAGGACGTGCTTGAAGAACTGAATACCTGACACAATGTCATTGGTAAATGACATTGCAGTAAATGCAGAGGGAAAAGCTCTGTATTTCCAATATGTGTTGTCTATGGTACGGTGAGCACACGCTGAAGAATGAAAAGCACATTTTCCAGAATATAAAATGTCTCTGGCTGCACATAAACTACATTTCAAGTGTTCTGTGAAACGGGGCTATTTTTATGAATCTCAGATATATTGACAGACAATATATAGGGGAAATGTGATTGCAGCAGTTCTAAAAATCATTTTTAATGATGTAAAGTAGCAATATTTTTCACCAGTTGTAAAAGTTATATTGGCTTCCTATAATTCATTTAATGGCAATTATCCTAAAAATACTTCCACTTGAAGTAAGTATCTGTAAGAGTTTCACAGAAGTGGGAATGTTTGCCAGATATTTGCTTACACAAACTACACCTTCACAATGTAATCAAAGAAGCTGTTTTGCTATTAGTTCTGCTCGAATTTATAGCCTCCAAGCTACTGGCAAGATATAGATGAATATTGCCAGTGTCGAGGCACTGTGAAGGCTCAGAAGGAACCTAAAATTCCTTATATTTCAAATTATTCTCCGAAGCTTTCAAAATTGGATTCAATTGAATGAATTCTTGGAAAGAGAAAGTAATATATTGTCTCCATTTGTAACTGGGCCAGGCATAAACTACAAGCTTTACTGCTGCTTCCTACACTGCTCAGGAATTCAAAAATATATCTGAATGATGAGCAGCTGAAGAGGTTTTGCCAGTACTGAAGCTGCCTTATCTCTGCTTTGAATCATTTTTAATGTTTGACTCTGCAGAGATTCAGATGAGGAATCAAAGGGCTGGATTCCTCATTCTGCTAAATTGAACCGGCTGTTGAATTGGCTGTTTCCCTGTAAATGGAATATATTTGGCCAGAAATGTCTTTGTGAGCTTCACTTTTCTGGTAGTAGTGGTGCTTGTCATTGCTTTTCTTTAACTCCCCCTCTCCCAAGTCCCACCAAGTCTGGGCTGCCCAGTGCCTAGCAGGAAGGATGTACAAGGAAGCAGGTGGGAGGGGGGAGACCAAGGGAAGAGTTCAGGATGGGAGGCTCACCCACACCTCCTTATCAGCCTGTAGCAGTTTGTGTTGCTTGAATCTGTCTGCATAGAGCTTCGGTGCCGGCCAGAAGAACCAGAAATGAGGTGGGAACAGCATTTTTCAGCTCTGAAACTTGTACTTTATCTGGTGTTTAGTCTCGTGTAGTAGAGAACAGAGTCAAACTCTTCTGCTGCTCAGTTTTGGACGGGCTGGCTGTACTGGTGAAACACAAGGTGCTGGGCACCCAGTGGGTATTGCAGCTTGGAGCTGCTGCTGTCTGTGGCACTTCACGTTAGGGGTGCAAACCGTTAGTACCCATGTCCAATGTACAAACAGGTGGCAATCAAGACAATAAAGCAAAGCTCCTGGAAAGTTTTGTGCTGTTACTGCCGTTGCCTGTGTGACTTGTTACATGGGCTCTGGCAGTGGTTAGAAAGTTTTATGCTACGAAAATCTGTCTCTCTTTGAACTTTATCCTCTCTTGCTCTTGCAGGTCGCTTCTTTGTCCTGGGTTAGAGAAGTAAAAAGTGGTTTCCACTTAGCATGATGAGTCACTCCATTGTAATATCAAAATCTGGGCATTTATTTGGAATTGGAGCAAAATCATTTATAAAGCCCTGCAGAAACTATCTTGACTCAGATGATAAAAAGACATTATTATAATTATTAGAAAAAAGTACCCTCTATTTTAGTACTTTCCCAGCCTGTTTAACTAAAGAATAGAAATACAGCTATGAGTAAGAAAAATTATTTAAAAGAATTCTAACACTATTTAAAGGGCAATTTTATATCAGCCTGGATTAACAAGGCTGCCTCATTTATACCTACCACTTGAAATCCTCTGAGTATGACTATTTAATTAATTGCACTAAATCATAGCAAAGTGTTTCTGACTTTCTAAGAAGCCATAGCTAAAATATGTGACACCAAACTTTCTCACTTCACTCATTCCACTTAGCTTTAGTTCCCAATTTAGAGCAGTAGAGAAATGTTCTTTGCAGTTACAAAAAAAAAAAAGCACTTCCCAAAATAAGCAAAGTTAAAATTAATAACTTGTGGTAATCTTTGTGATTCTTTTTCTCAGGGGTCTCTAACTCTGTGTCAGGCTACTTTTATGCAGTGCAATGCAGCCCTCTGTAGAGCTGTCAACACAGAAAGCAGCTGCTCTGAATCCATTGGCCAGGTCATATTAGCTCAGACTGAGCGCTTTGCTCTGCAGCTCAGCTAGTGCATCTGTGTGGTGTGCTGTGTAGCCATTGCTCAGCTCGTTCAGACATGGCCCTGAGTATCTCCACACAGTATGATCTGCACTCTTTAGACATACAAACTTCTGGCCAGGTGCCTACAGGCAAATGCATTGTCGACTGCCAACCTGGACGCTGGAGCAGATACACTGGTAGCTTGCATGTGTGGTTCTGAAGATGTTTTCAGAAGAAAACTCCAGCTCAATTCTACATGAACCTCTGAACCCGTCTTGATTCAGAGCCTTGTGGCAAACAGAGCTGTGGAAAAATTTGTCATGTTAGAGGATGGTGCTTCATCCTCTGCATGCCTTGCTTACGCAATTTCTGTGTCTCTGTTTACTTTCCCAAGGGAGTGGTTCAGCTTCCAGTTGCTAGCTACCATCTACTTGTGTAACAAAACACAGCTTCAACCATTCCACGCTCACAGGTCTCCTAGAACTGTACAAGTATGCTAGAATTGCTCCTTGATTCACTTTCTGAGGTTGAATCTACCCCCATTTTCCCAGGAGTGATACAGCCAGTTTCTAGCAGCTGCAGTTACAATACTCATAGTTACATTTTGTGTTAATGATACTGGATAACACTATGGTAGACCAATAAATGAGTCCTTCAAAAGACAAAAAGACACTTTCAAAGTCTTTATCTTGCTCCTCTGTGCTGTGATTCCCTACCATATTACATAATTACTGCTATATGTGGTCATACTTGTCTGGAAAGCATATGGGGAATCATAGAATCATATAGGCTGGAAAAAAAACCTTTAAGATTATCAAGTCCAACCATAAACCTAACACTGCAAAGTCCTTAATGCACTGTAAAATCTCTAAGAATAGGCTTTGTCGTAAGTATTATTTGCAAGTTTTACAATAAAGCCTGCTGCAGGACTTTTAATTTCATAGATTGTGTCAGCAGAAGAAATCCCAGTTAACCAAATAATATAAATAGAGGGCGTGATTTGGCATTCTGTGTAAAGCTTTCTACGTTGATTCTGCATCATAAGTGGCCTGTATGGCTCCTATAACGCAGGAATATCCTGCCATAAAGGGAAAATCTTTGCAGCACAGAGCTAAAGTTTGTTATTCTGTGGTTTGCAAGCATTAGGGACATGCTGAAGGTGTGCGTCTGTGCTGCCTCTGCTGGCTGCCAGAACAACCTTGGGGATTTGTTCCTAACATCCATTGAGGCTGATCACCAAATGTGGAAAGGTGGAAGGATGTTGAAAGTTTGCTGCTACGGCAGTTACCAGGGACAAAGAATTGAGTCCTGAATTTCTGGTTGTGTTTGACAAGACAGAATGAAAAATCTGACTTGATTTGGAGGGTGACTTGAAAATCTATGTTGTCCTAAATGCAGTGGGTTAAGTAAATTTGGCTTCTTGTTCAGACTGTTTGTTGAACTGTGTTTGAACTTGGCTTAGGTGATGTGGCTTTGTTGGTAGGCAGTTTTATTCTTCGTATCTAATCTTGTGATGTCACCCAAACTTTGATCTTGATTGAAACTTCTTCAATTCCTACCTAGGGGATTTTGAAGATGTATGTCTATACCTCATAAACCCATGTGTTTTATGCTGTACAAATGTCACTTTTTTTCTTTTGGGCTAACCGCAGTTGAATAAATTATCTTCTAGCCATTACTACTATTGGGTTGCACTGATAGTAGGATGCGTTTATTGTGGGGTTGTTGAAATTATTTTATAGATTACCTATCATTGCTTTCAATAGCAGACAGCTTGAGCTCGTATAGTGGAACTAGAATTTTTCCCCTTGATGTCTGCACTTTCTAGCCTTTTGTTCAGTGTGTAATAGATGGAAAGTAATAGAGAAGCATGCATCGACCATCAGAATATTACAGTCAGCTATGGCTTCAAACATAGAGTTCACAGAATAAACCAGAATGTCAGCTAATTTAATATCTGCCAATTTCCCTGAATTCTATAGGATAGTTTCTTAGGGATGATATAATGTCTACAGTTAAGGTCTGTTATCATTATCGAACTTGGTGTATGGGAGTATACGGCTGTTAACAAAAGGGAATAAAGGCAAGGCTCTCACCCTGCCAAACAAGCTGTGTTATTCAGTTGAATTGGAGTCAGTTCAGCTTATCTAGCCATGCTAGCTCACTTGTCTCATTCCAAATGCAGCATACGTGCTGGGAGTTTGCTAATAAGGATGAAATGTGATGCTGGGAGAGATGCTCTAAGGCAGGAGAGAGAAAGACCCATTAGGGCGTAACGCAGGTGAGGAAGTGAGGTGCTTAGAGCTGTGCACAAGTACACATGGCATATATTTTGTGATGAGGAAGTCTAGATTTAAATTAAGGAAGAGTGGTATTCAATATGATGCATTTATTGAAGCAAATTTGCTACCATAATTACATATGATGTTCATAAAAAGCAGGTCTTGCTAACCAACAGCTTAGGTGTAAGTGGACAGAGCTACTTGTTCCAAGGAAGGTATGCTTTGTCAGATGGGTCTGCTTTGGCTGGGCAGATCGCTATGCCTTTCAGATACTTCTAGGAATCCTGCACCTGGAGCAATGACTGTGGGAGGCTGCTGTAGAATCTACATTTATCCAGCTGCCTAATTCTGTCCGTGAAATACTTTTTTCTCATAAAGGTTTGTGGTGCTTGGCAGATCTCAAAGGGGGAACTGCCTGGCATGGGAGCTACAAAATAGATGAATATACAAAAGGAGACAAAGAGGTGGGAACTGCTTTTGATCTTTTCATGCCAACGTAGATTGCCAGCTGACCCAAATGCTGTTTTGGTCTACTTCAGTCCATTGCAATGCTATGCGAGATGGGTGAACTTGGTGAATGCAAACCCTTCACTAAACGCAGCACAGAGACTTGAATGCCACTGCTAGTGGAAATGCAGAGGACTGGATCCTGAACAGAGGAAATCTCTCCAATTTGGGTTTTAAAAAGAGCTAAGATCTGTAATGAGATAACTTACTGTCCATCTCTTTCAACCCATCCTCAGAATTCTCTATCTTGGCTTTGTAAATGTTGGAATTTTTTTATTGGAAAAAATAATTTTTCACATGTTGGCACACTCTGTAAGCTCTAATGTGCAAGAAATCGGACAGTACTGTACATATACATGAGGGACGAGAGAAACTGGGAGACCTCAGGTGTTGCTGCATGTGAGGGAAGTGGGGTTGCTCTTGACAACAGCAGGCTGTTTGGTTCTTACGTGGCTCTACACCTAGTACTTGCCTAAAATGTTCACCTACCTTGTTTCAAAGCAGTTTCTGATCGCATTACAAATTTTCCACCTTGTCTGTTGTAGCTGCTGTAGCTGGCCTGGATGTAGCTTCTGAGGTATTTCAAGGCTGCCCTACTTGCAGGAAATGCTGTGGGAATGGTTTCTTAGGGAGAAGTTAAATGCTGGTTTTTTCTAAGGCAGAAAGTGGCTACTTGCAGTACAGAAGTTCTCACTGGATGAGACTTCTTTCAGCTTCTGGAGCTGTGGCTGAAACTCATCGGCTGCCCAACATGTCAAGGCTTATAAGCCAGCCACAATGGCAGACATACAGCAGCCATACGTGGACTATTCAGGCATGTGACTGGCTAAGCATGTTGTGTCTTAGAGCCAGAATACTTGATTAACATAAAATGCTGAAAGGAGAATACCTGGGGCTGGCTCAGATTTTTTTAGTGTTGCAGGCAAAGCATGTATTTTGTTGGGCCATGGACAACAACAGAATAATCTGCAGAGGCAAACTGTCAGTTTTTTGGGTCCTCCTCATTCCCTGCTTGCCCACCTCCCATCTGCTCTCCATCTTTTCCCTGTCTGCAAATGCAGTCTCTGTCTCTGTAGAGGGACTGAGTAAAACTGACAGCCTCACTAGGGTCCTTTTTGATCACAGGAATCAGCAGGAGATGGGTATTTGCTTCTGAAAAATACCTTGCAAATTATTCAACCCCACTGGAATTCAGTGGCAACGTACTGCTTCACAGCCCCTACTTGTTGCACTAGAAAGAGAGGATGGGGAGGCAAAGATAGGCTGAATGTACAGCAAAGGGACGCGGTAAAACGCCTGCATCTTAGAGACAGGCCTTCTCTTTTGCATCACCACCAGAACAGTATTGAAAAGACAACTGGGAAATAAGCACAGTTTCCCAAATACCTGAAGTTATGTTGACTTATACCACCGTTTTTTTTTTCTGTAAGGATGAGCTTTACTTGCTCAGAGAGGAACAGGTGCCTTGATCTACTCTAGAAGTAGATCACTTAAAAGGTAAATAAATGTTTTGCTTGGTGTTGTTTTTTATACTCCAGTGGGTTACTAGACGATATGTCAGAAGGTTTCCATGGTACAACACTGTACAAACCAATAAAGTCTCAAAATTTAACATTGCCTGCATTAAAAGTATATTTGGTTCCTGTCCTTTTCTGAATGTCTTGCTGACTTTGATGCGATTATGTAATCTACATTTCAGTGCTTGGATATAATTTGTTCCATTAATTTGTCATGAATTTCAACTGATGAGTGTATCTGTGAAAGCCAATAAGAGATTTGCATTATAAACTGTACTCTTGTAATTCTCACCTTAGTAGTAGTCCTGTCAAGTTAAGCCTTGAAAGGGTGGAATGACAGGGATTGGTGAAGAAAGATCAGTCACATTGATATAACAAACCAAATGAGGTTGCTTGATAGATCCAATAGTTTTGTTGGTGTTCTCATTGTAAAAAAAAAAAAAAATATCTGCAGCATCTCTGATAGTTATCTGAAGAAAATCCTATTTTCTATCCTTTACAAGTATTTCACCCTTAAAATCTTTTTTTTGTTGTTTTTTCAGTGGAGTTTTGGTTCCATGAAGCTAATTTGTATCAAGAAAACACAGCTCTGTAGGAGTCCAAAGCTGAGTTGCCCTACGCTGTTTCAGGTTTATAGGAGATATTTTAAAAGTGAAATGCTGCTGGAAATAATAATTGTTTTTATTATTAACTCTTTTTCAAGACACAAATATCTAAATTTCTGCAGCAACAAAAAGCCTGATTCTGACCCTTTGCAAGCTTTTTATCAGCATGATCTCAGTGGAGTTGTTTTGTATATTAGAAATAAATCCGCTGCTAGGTAAAGTCCACAGCATTGCATTCTGGATAGCATTTTCCCCCTGTGCAAAATGTGAGTGAACCAGAATAACACTTTAATATCTCTCCAAATTCCCTTTGTCGAAATCGCTACAGCAGACAGAAATCTCCTAGGAGAAAATCAAGCCTAATAAATTGTGCTTGTGTAACTGTCATGCAAGTGTGGAAATAATCAAGTTTAGAGCTAAATAGTTTTCCTTTTGTGCCTGTTTGGCTATTACACAAATCCCTTTTTTTATGATTAGTAATGAATATTTCTTGCTGGAAAAGAAAGCATTACAGAGTGCCCAACCTGACTGTGACAATCCACACGAGCAACCTATTTACCTACAGACAGGAAGATATAATTTTCTATTGTAAGTATCCATTAAGGATAGAAAGAAAACCATTACCTAGAGCAGGTGCCCGACCACTGAAATCATGCAGACTAAAGCAGTCTGGGTGAAGATGTATGTGCCAAAAGAATTGACTGTCATCTTTATGAAAAGGAAACGAATGGTATTAGACAGACACCCCATATCTTCAGTGCACCCAACTGCTGTTGGCCCTCTCAGATGATGGAAGAGGAACTGGCTGAGAAATACTGTTTATGCTGGGGGTTGGTGGGAGTTTTTTGTTTGGTTTTGGCTCAGTTTTTTGTTTTTTTTGTTTTTTTTTTTTTTTGAAATGTGTGTTTGATGCAGTTCCAGGCAGCAGGACAGTGGTGTCCTCCAGACATTTAATAGTTGCTCTGTCTAAATGCTGCTTGGCTAGTGTAGCAGGTGGCTGAGAAGTAGAGATGTATCGGTGATGAATCTTTGCTGCTAGGTCTACCCTTCTTCCATGAGAGGGGAAGGACCCTGTGAGTTATCCCAGTGGGATCTTCTGCAAGCTCGTTAAATTAGCTTTTCAGCTGCTATTTAAGGTACAAAGGTGACCTATGCTTTCAAACAAAGACTGCAACAGCTCAACACGTGGCACTCTGAAATCAAGTCATAAGCTAAACAAATTGGCAGACATTTTTATCTGCTTCATTGACTGGTAGTGGGAGACAATTCCCTTGCTAAAGACCTTTGGGTAGATCACAGAAAGGTAAATATCACTGTGCCTGTTCCAGAGGTTTGGAACTAAAGGGCAAAGAAGTTCATTTATTTGTCCAAGGGTTTACAAATAACATTGTTACACAGATGGAGTTTAAACCTGTTGTCTTCCACATCTGTCCAAAAGCCAACTATGCAAGTATTTTCCAGTTTGTTCTTTTTTTTTTTTTTTTTTTTTTTTTT
>Ga0065711_1000483_pt1 | contig 65127 bp, 29 predicted proteins | sample Hoacrofraction12_FD_59098 | JGI IMG/M metagenome (GOLD analysis project Ga0065711, IMG submission 59098) | Hoatzin crop microbial communities from Cojedes, Venezuela - Epithelial fraction 12 v2 (version 2) | ecosystem: Host-associated > Birds > Digestive system > Esophagus > Crop | place... | reverse complement strand
TCTGGAGATATTCAAGACCCGCCTGGACAAGGTCCTGTGCAGCCTGCTGTAGGTGACCCTGCTTCAGCAGGGGGGTTGGACTAGATGACCCACAGAGGTCCCTTCCAACCCCTACCATTCTGTGATTCTGCAATTCTGTAATCTCACCAAAATTAAAATAAGAATAATGTAGTATTCTACACACACAATTATTCATTTGGAGTCAGTGGGAAGAAATATGCAAAAAATCATTTTAGGAAAAGATTTTCACCACTTCTTGACTGGACACTGAACAAAAGTTACCTTCAAATCTTGAATATGCCTTTATGTCTTCATCCATATAGTATTGAGTTCTCTTTTCTGAGTTTTTTCCTAGACACCTACACTTTACATAAAGGTGTATTTAATTTTGATCATTGTTTCCCAGTAGACTATGAACATATACATGGAATTTATGGTCAGATTATGGTTCATCCTAACTACTGTTCAAAGAGGACGGTGAATACACCGCAGAAACATGGGGGCTGAATTGATCCATTTTACAGAACAGTATATAAAAAAATATATTATCTAATATTTGGAACAAAATTAAATGAAAAGGCAAAGGGCAGTTTTATGGGATGCAAATAAGATGCTGATTAGTCATTGTCCCTCAATGAAAACTGACCTTGTCCTGGAGACACAAAATCAATATGTTTATTACTAGAAGAGGGTTCAAACAAAATCTCACACATCAACTAAAACTGCAAGCTGAACACCTCATTGAATGAGAAAACAGTAAGAACCATGATACATACAGCAAAAAAGGAGATAAAATAGTAAACTGCTGGTCAGAAAGCTAATAGGAAAGCAAACTTGCTACTACAAGCTGGCAGCATAGGCTTGATAGTTAACAGAGGCAAAGAGAAAAGAAGTGGTTTTTATTTCTTCACAGGAATTTCAATGAAACGTTCACATTTGTAGGAGAAAAAAATGCAAGCCAGATTCTTAAGAGTATGGGACAGCATGCAGACATGCTGCATGAATAACACTGGAAAGACAGCATGTTTCTGCGACATTTTAGGGGCTGTTCAGGGATTGTTCAAGATCATACTGGTTTTGTTTGAAGAAGCAGTATTAATTATAATACCCAAACAGGGAGAGGACACACATCTTGTGTAAGCTAAAGCCCTTACTGAATTAAGACATAAAAATTATTGCCAAATAATTTGCGCACAACCTCCAACACGTATTTGTAACCTGTGCTAACAGAATCCAAGTGGAATTTGTCATACACGAGAAATCACTAGGAACACTGCATTAGGAAAATCAATAGTTCTACTACTTGTGTTGTTAGCTGCGAACGAGATCTTTTATGTGTTTGAGTGAAAATCTTAAACAATCCCCAAATGCCCTGGAAATTTCTTCAGTTTGAGAAGCAGATAGTGTAAATCAAGGCAGAGAGAACAAAATTTCTTTCCAAAGTGATACAAGAGAAAGGGATTCCTGTTGTCGTTTTTGTTTCCCACAGAAATGGGATTTGCCTGTTTTCATATAATCTCACACCCTGGCAGTTTGATTGACGAATCACTTGGCCTTACAAGTATATACTAGATGTCTGAGTTACATCCTATCTGACCAGCATCAAGACTTTTTAAACTCCTTGTCCATTCCAGTTCAACCATCTTTTTAAGCTGCTGTCAATCAGATGGACTACAAATACTTAAGTAATTTATATTCTTGTCCTCAAGCACACCACAGATTATTCTCTAACCCTTGACATACACTAATAAGATTGACATTATAAAGAGTTTCATTTCTATTACAAGTATTTGGCTTTTAAATGTAATGAACTATTTTCATATTCCTATTTCTTGACCCAGCAACAGCCAATTTCAATGCAGCATTAAAACAAGCAAATGTCCACATTACTGCAAAAAATGAAAACTATTTTTCTTGAATGGCATGACCCTCAAAATCAGATTTTAAAAATAAGTTCATCATTCACATGTAGTCAAGCAAAACCGGCAAGGTGAAGTGAAACACAACATTCAGGACATATCAGATCAATGTTTTGTGTGCAACTCTTATTTTTCCTTTGACATGTAGGAATTACGATTTCATCATAACTATTTTCAGCAGGGCTGCTGCATGAGACAAGATAAGACTATTTCATTTTAACCTCCCTGTTCGAAACCTAGTTCCAGGTTTTACTTACTAAACATAACTCAAACTCTCTTCTGAATGGGGAATTATTTAGTTCTTTATAAATTTCTATGTTGTGCTGTTCTACAATATAAAATGTCCTAACACACATGAAGGAATTTATTTTTACAAAATCTTTGTGAAGCAGAGGGATGACTTGTTTTTACAAATGGGAAACTGAGACCCAGAGACATCTAGACTAAATTTAACTCGGCATGCCTACAGCTGGATTAGAGAATGCAAAGCCCCTCAGTTGCCATTTATTACAACTCCATTTGGAGTGCTCAGCATATCTGAACAGTATGTGTCTCAAGAAGGACATACAGAAAATCAGTACCCCTGAAAATGGCATAAGAAGCTTTTCCAGCCTGAAACATGAAGTTTGCATTAATATGGAGACAGAAAATTCAATATAGCCTTTCTTAGTACCCAGTCAGGGCCTTCTGCGACGGCATCGTGCTTTCTGTTCCAGCAGACCGCTGTGTCTCCTGAACTGAAAGCAGGAGAGCTGTAGTCACCATTCACACCATCTGCTACACCTGGGAAACACAATCCAGTGTTCTTAATATCTAGTTATTGTTGATATCTGAATGAATGTTGGTGGGGAAGGGACAGAGGCCTGTTTGGAACTTTTAGCTTCTGCTGCTTTTGTTCCCACCTGGTGCGAGGCCTATCGGCCTCCATCCCTTTGATCCAAGGTCTGTGGGAGTAAAAAGCATCTCTCCATTGACCTTCAAAGGATTTTGAATCAAACTTGTAATTACTAACAAAGCCTACAACCAGTATTTCATGCTTACATTCTTATCTTCCTGGAAGCTGACCACACAGGTAACATTCTTTGCATTTCTATGTTAAAAGAATATGAACACATGAAAACAGTAACCACAAAACCAAAACAATAATAATCTTCAAAAGCCACCGGCCAACTGACCAGGGAATCAACAAAAGGCCACCACCCAATTTCTTATGTTTTTAAAGCATCTTTAAAATAAAATTTCAGCTTTTTCCATTGGCATTTGCCAGAAATTTTGGTTGGAGATTTTTATAGTTATTATCATTCTAAAGTGCATGGTTGGACTACTTTTTTAACAATATGAGCAGGAACAAAACATATGTTTCCTCACGTGTTCTGGTTAGAAACTCTGCACTGGCGTAATCAAAATACTAGTTGATTTTAGTTAAACCTAACATTTTTATTTGAGCTAGGAACATCAAATTTGGAGGGCTTCAAGTACAAGAGCAAAAACTAGTCAACACAGGCAACGATAATCTTATATATATGGTGTATATGATAGTCATCGATGTATATAGTATTCAGCCAAAACCTCAGACTTCTACACTTTGAAGTATAAAAATGAACAAAGGTCTTTTAAGCTAAGATTCAGACTTGGGAGCAACAACTGTCAGGAAAATAAAGCTTCAGTCTATGAATCCCTCTGAGCAGTAAACGTCAGTACAGTGAACTTACTGTATGAATAGCTAGGTTTCTGCTTTTGAGTTGAGGCAGAAACACAGACTACATTCCTCCCAGGAGCATCCTTAAAGTGAAATCAGAATCATCATGGATGAATAATGTGATGATTTCAGAGGGTTCATACACTATGGAAAGGAAAGCCTGGAATTGAGCAAACGCTGCACTGAGAATTATACTCTCAAACACAAGTTAGAAATTATTTCTGAAAGTGATCAGAAATACAAATGCGGGAAGACGATTTGCATTTAGGATTTTGCTTTGAACCTAAAAGGTTCAAAAGGATAAGATTCCTTTAGTGACATCTTGAATTTGCTAGTCTGGATTGCAAGGTCCAGCACAACGGCAACCACCAGCCTCCCCACAGCAGTTACGTGCCGGAGAACAGAACGTTACTTTGGCTGGGCTTCTAGCAGCACTGGATCTTGGAAATTCACAGAAGAGAAAAGGATATGGAAAATACTGTGAATAAGGACATTCTATCTCCCCTCCAGTTCTTAAATTAAAAACTTAATGGTAATTACGCTTAGCAAAAAACCTTGTTTCAAAAACCCATGTTACAAAACAACATTTGAAAAACCAGAAAAACAGGAAAATAACACAGGGAGCACTGATGGGAACCCACTGACATTTGAGCTGTACATTACTGATACTGACACTGCTGTGTATATCTAATTTGATTTCCATGTGTTAAAACAGACACTATCCACTAGAGATACATGTAAATTAGATCACAGGTATGGCATTTTACATCAGTGATTACTGCAAAAGCCGTAGCAGCAATGTAATAGAAGCTTTGATCTACTTTGACTTCTTACTATTACAGACTCTAGACTAATTTTCCATAGATTCTATTACTGAAGCTGACTCTGAAGAGTTTGGGAGCTTAACATTGAGAGCAGTAGCACTGAGTGTTATTACTAGTGTAACAGAATACAAACTATTCGCTGGTTTATTAAACAAACTGATTTAAGTAGTAAAACCCAAACAAATAAAGAGTAAACATTGTATGCTGGTGAGCAGCATGCTACTGGATTTAAAAATAAAACAGTGGTTGTCTAGAAAACAAATCTCACAGTTATATCTAATCAAGCTAGTTTTGATGCCACACAGTCCAAGGTATGGTACAGCACAAGAAAACAGAAAAAAACCTTTGCTTAAATGGATATAATTATAGGGAAATAATGACGAGATTGACTTTGGAAAATGAAAATGTAGATTACATATATGAGTCTAATCGAAAGGAACATGACTTTCATAGCTCTCTGACTTCATCTGCTTTGTTTCATAAAGGATTGCACATCTCTACCATAAGGCAGGTGAGATGTCTCCCTATTTTGTGGAAGAAGAAGAAAGGGAAAAATTCAGATGAGCATTTAAAACTGAAACATAAAGACCTGTCTTGAAACAAAAAGCAAAGAACTCTAAAGTTCCAAATGGGGAAGGATGGAAATTATTTCTGAATTACTTGCTTTTTAGAATATATATATAGCATTATCTGGAAAATAGCTGTGATTTTATCATTCAATTTCTTAGTGCCTATGCTTCCTAATAGACACTTTGAATTTTACTTTTTCTTTCTCTGCTAAATGCAGAACTGGGAAGCACTTTACCATAATAAAAATCAATAAAAAGCATTACAATTTTGATAAGTTGGATAAGGTTTAAGCTAAAATCTGTAATATGAAATGAGATGCCATTCAAAATCCCAGTTTTTACCACTCTCGTGAATGTCAGATAGTTCTCTGTAAATGAACTTAATGCTTGAACTGGACTTATTAGTAGAGAACAAAATAGTAAGTGCAAAAAGTTAATATGAAGGGATAATTTTATTTGACAGAAGTCACAAAGTAAGTAGTATGCACAGAGAAGCTGTAGGAATAAGCAAAATTGTGCTTCTATTTTGAATGTATAAACTAATAATGGATCTAATTTGAGATTTGGCAGTGGGTAAACAAAGATACATTGTATTCGAAGTATAAATACAGTAACACTTCTTAATGAATTTTTAGAAAATTAACTTTCTTGTAAATATCTAAGATGTCATTCCTCAATGGTATTCACGTATATGCTGATCAGATTATTGCAATAATACACTCTCCTTCCTGATGTAACTTCAAGTTTTGCCATATTCACTCATGAGCTGTCATGAATGCCTTTCTTGATATGACATCTAGCTCTTGCAGCAAGAACAGTTCTCTATTCTGGTATGGCAGAGAGAATGCTATAGAGGATATTTTGTGCAGCTACTAATCCCAATAACTAGAATGAAGATAGAACTAGCAAAGCTGTTTTCTATGAATAAGGAAACTAGATCACTGTTTTTTCATAAATTTTTGCATTTTAATGTGCAGCGAGAAAACTACGTTTCTCTACAAGTAAGAATTTTAATTCATTTTTCTTAAGCCCAGAGTAAGGTAGTACTATTAGCAAAGCAAAATGCAATAGAAAAAATGTAATTCTTTAAACAGCAATTGCCAAATAGAAAGCTTTGCTCTCTTCATGTTTGAAAAATACCTACAAATTCTAACTTTACTTAAACCCTCATTGTTCTATTAGCAACTGCAAAATAACCCCAAAGAAAACCAGGACTAGATTGTACCAATACAGTTGGACAAACCCGAAGTCATTAGTGGATCCTTATTGGCTGTGTTGTGTTCATTTATTTCTGAACTGTAGATATCACAGATACGAGACATACTTTTTTTTTAATTAAGATATCTTTCTGTTTTCAAGCTGAGGATCTTGTTAAGCACATACCTGGCAATTCAATTAAAGCCATGTCCATAAATAATATGATAACCTCAGCATTCCCTCTAATGAACAGAGCTAACTTGGAAAAACATTATTCCAAATTCAAAGAGCACCTCTACAAAGGATATAGGGTTCATAAGGCAATGAGACAGGTAATCTCAATTTAATGTAGCAGTTTTTCTACGGTTGGACTAGATGACCCACAGAGGTCCCTTCCAACCCCTATCATTCTGTGATTCTGTGATTCTGTGAATCATTTACGCCAGACGTAAAGAACCAAATTCTCTATCTGCTGGACTTCTGCTTGAAAGCAGAGAAGAGAATGGAGAGAACTGCTTACGTTTACTTCATTTTTGTCTCCCCTATCCAAGGCATAGCCTTAATTGTTAGAGACAATAAAGGCACAGGTCCACTCTTCTTCGTCATGGTCTTCCATCTCCTGAAACGCTTTTTCACTTGAAATATGTCACTGTGTGATTGTAAGTGTTGAATGAAATTTTCTACAGTAGGGGGAAAAAAAAAATTCCAGCTAATATATTGACTGAAGAGTTTACAAAAGAAAAAGGAAATCCTGTTCCAGAAATTACTGTGTGACCAACTTTGTTTGTGCTTTCCCTGCTTATGGGATATATTCATATTACAGCAGTGGAAACTAATTGATGTAAAAAAATACAAACTTTGAGCTGCTCTAATGAAGTCTGTGCACAATGTTTTAAAAAATATACAAGTCAAGAGCATAAATATTAAGTAAAAAACCAGCCTAATACTCTGACCAATAACAAAACCATATAATTCACTCATTATACCTGAAAGTCTAAAGACCACCTATGGTATTTGAAATCTATTTACATTTCTTAGAATTCTGACATACTTTTCTTGCTGTTCTTCTAATGCTCTTCAAATGCAGTGGTAGAGACAGACCTTTTACAATATGCAATTCAAGTTTCACACATTGTATATGGATATTCACTTAGGATTTTCCTTTATATTAAAATATTTCAATAATTATAAAAACAATACTGACATTAAAGCATTCTGGGGTGCCTAAGAATTGACTGAAGACCTTTTCAGTTATCTGACAATTGCACAGTCAATTACCATGGTTAAATTCAATTCATTCTTCTAAATTTTTTATCTGGCAAACTGCTTCTGGAAAGTTTTAAGTTATAATATCAGAATAAAATAACTCAAAAATTGCATTAATTGGCCCTCTGGTTAGAAATCTAGAGAGAAATACTCTAGATAAAAGAGTAAGAAACCCAAATTAACAAAAAAGGATGTCAAAGTTGCCATATTCTTAAGCCAGCACAAGGAAGCTGGCTTACCTTCTTTGGAGCCAGAAAAGCCTTCTGGAAGTCCTGGATGCAGAATTTGCAGGTAAGCAGCAAATTCAAAATGCTGGGCTTACTGTACACACATTAAGGATGCTCTTGAATCTGACTGTCAAAAGTAGTCCCCTCTGCCCTTATGATATGTGGTCCACTCATCCTCAAATCAGTTGTACTATGTAGTGCAGATTTACAGTAGATGTCAACAGTGAAATTAGCAGCCTGTAACTAAAACTGAATTCTAGGTTTTATACTGGTGGTAAACACCTGAAGACCAGAGTATCAGTTGTCAGTCTTTCAGCACTGTTTAAACTAGGCTCAGTAGAAGGAGAAACACTCTCTTACCTGACTTTAGTTCTAAAGAACAAGATTCAGTTATTTACATTTTGTAATGTATACTATATAGAATACTCTAACCTAGAACACTTAAACGTCTTCCTGCAGTCTCTGAATGGACTTCTGAAGTCAACTCCCTGTTGCAGGAACCAGCATTTCCTCTTGTTCTCTGAATACTGCTGATACTGAATTCCCTGTACCGGTCCCTTCGCTCTTGTATCATCAGGTAAGATAATACAAGTCTCTGTTGCTTTGTTAACAACATTAAGTATACAGTCAAATCCCAGCAATCAGTATGCAGCCAACACATATTCCAAAACTACTTTTATGGAAATAATGTACTTTGTGGGAGAGAAAACTAACGTAAAACTTTGCAGATCTTTCACAACATAAGGCATCATGTTCTAACCACTCAATAAGGCTAAATAAAACATTTGACAAGCTACAGACCTGAATGTCTCCCTCTTTGAAAAACCTTTTTTTTCTTTTTTCCTAGAAAGCAGGGGATAGCACTGCAGTAAACATTTTGCTGCCACTATACTTCCAACAAGCAGATCAATAGGTTTCCTTCATTACGCTTTTAGCCAAACACATAGCGCATGCAGAAGCCAAAGGAGAGGCAGAGAAAGAGAGAGATTGATGCTGGTAATAAAAAGTCTGAGATACAAATGAGGATAGAAAATGGGGCCATTGCATAACACTACCTAAGTGTAATTTTATAAACTAGAAGACTATGGACCTTCATTGGTCAATCCATTAGTTTTACATTTTGCATAGTATTTTTAAGATACAAGCTGAAGTCAGAGTACTTCTAAAAATGTATTGAAGCCAATCTGATTTAATAATTTCTTTAGTGAACTAGTGCTATTAAAAAAAAATTACTATGCTTTGTGACAACTGGATAATAAATAAATTAGACATATTACACACATATTATACTGCACAACTGCTAAGTCAGCATCGTTCCTAATTAATATTTATACTCTTAGAAAAATCATTTAAGTAGTCCTGTTAACATTTACAAAAATTATAGGCATGAAGCTAACCATTTTTCATGAAGGTGGAAAAACTTTGCAGATTGTGAAATTCACTGACAATATGAATTTATATTTTATCATTGTACTGTTTTAGAGCATTAAAGCTCTACTTCTCCTGCCACAAGGCAATTACTTTTTAAAGAAACTCACTTTGATTTAATCAAATAGAAACAAGGACAGCACCACATTCTAGAGAAGTGAAATTGTTCAGATGCTGACTGGGGCTAACTAGTATATAGTACTACTATCCTATAACGCCTGGAGTGCAACAAACTATGAAAACCTTTCTGTAACTAAAGGTAAGTAGAAGTTTTAATTAGAGGTTTTATATTTATTTTGTTATTTTTAAAAACTTTCTGCCCACTCCTGTCAAATAGAATTTTACTTCTTCAATCAAAGACCTTCTACGTAACAGCAGAAAAATATCCCTGATAGTACACTCCCTTTCCTTTCTGGCAACCTTAGCTCTAGGTGTGCCAATTAATCCAATCAATTGTGTCAATTAATTCAATTCCAGAGCTCTTCTCAACAATTAAAATTGTAAGGAGATTTCTTATGATGAATCTACAATGTCTATTTCTGAAAAACAGATTTCAGAAATTGTTTGTCTCAGTTTTTCTTTTCTTTTGTTTTTTGTTGTACCTTTGTCAGAACGCACGTTCAGCTGAATTCCCACAGCACTGATTCCATTTCTCTTGTCTCTCTGTTCCTGGTGTCCTCGGAAGGTCCAGAGCTATTTGGTGATGACTTGGACATTTAAAATTAAGAAGCTCTGAACTTGGTGCTTAAGAATCAGCTTAAGAAAAAAATTTTCTTGGAATAAGAACCACAGAAATAGGTGTAGACACAGGAAACAACCTTAAGATCCTGTCAAAAGTGTAGTCCTTTTTCCTCTATGGATATGGGACATTATGCAGTACAACATTAGACCTTTTCTTCCCCTTGATAAAAACTAGTGGCAGGCTTTTGGACTCAATTTAACAATATCTCAGTTTGGGAGATTTTCTACCATATCATTTAGAGGTCAGGATGTTGTTTACCCATAACAGCCTCTCCCATTTTCCAAAATAATAGCAGATGACATTGAGCATTGCTGGACAAGCATCCTGACATTAAGCCGTATATCTGAATGAAGAGTCTCTTACAAAGTCAGAAACTACACTACGAATCCTTTATGGACCCCAGAGAATCTCCAAGCCCTCCTTGCCTTTTCTGATAGCTACAACTGCCACAGAGATCTTCAGTTTCAATGGATTTGTTGCTTTGGATCTGTCATTGGCTGAAACTGTCTGTTCAAAAACATACAGGGTGCAACCCTACCACCAGAGAAAAATGTATCCATATTTTTTTTTACACCTTCAGTTTGAAGTTTAAAAGAGTGCAGTCTAGGTCTTGCACTGATGTTTCATAAGCACGAAATTCTGATCAGCTACAGTTTTTTTAAGTGCATCACAAGATCTGGTTCACCAGACAGCCAGGTGATCTGCGTTTTAGATATGAAGATCTTCCCTTTGGACAGAGTATAAAGGACGAAGTGCTTGTACAGTCTTGCAGTGCCACCTTGATACTTCAGCTCCCAGACTCTACTACAAATCGCAAAGCTGTCCTTTGTGGACAGTGTTCACTAAGTTTTCATGCACTTCGCTGTTCCAAGACCACTAATTAGTACTAGAGCCTGGTAACTTTGAAGAAGGCAAAATAGTTTTTGGAACCTAATCAAGCAGGAGACCCATACATGTTGATCAGTTACCAGCCACAATACCTTGGTTTGTATTTCTTTTGAAGACAGTGGTCCTGCCAGAATGTGAAAAGGACAAATGGCTGAAGTTGCAGGCAAAGCAAGAAAAAACCAGTTTCCCTGAAAGTGGCTTATTTACTTTAAAATCCATAAGTGCATATTCACCATTTTTGCTGATGTGAACTATCACGGTTGGATTCTTTGGAAACAAAGTGTCATCAAGCTGAAATGCCTGTTGATCCAGTGCTTTTTCTTAACTTCACACAGATCATTCAGAAGAATGTCTGGTTGAGTGAGGATGGCATTTGTCTTGCACCTGTAAGCACTAACCTTGATTTCTTGCTCCTGTATTAGCTTAGAAAAACGTGTCTTTGTATGATCTTTCTTCTTAAAAACTTTTTTATTAGACCGTTTGCTTGTTCATACACTGAAACTAGAAAAAAAACTTTCTATTACTAAGGACGAGGAAGTGCAAGGAATGATTGCTTGAGAAGCTGAAGCTTTTGAGAACAGATTAGACACACATCAGCAAGGTATTGCTTACACAGCTCTTCCTGCTTAGGAACAAAGTGACTGAGTAGGTGAGCTCCTTATTGTTTGCATTTTGTATCATGTATGCTCATTAACAGAACATTCATTTCAGGTATAGGACTTAGCCCACAGCGTGAGACAGAACAAACTGTCATCTTTTTATGAGATCTTGTCAACTTTAAAGGATTCTTTTAAAATACAGAATAAATAACTGTATGTGCTCAAGACTGATTCAGTATTGCAGAAAACCTCAAGTCCATCTTTTTGATACTCATCCATTAATCAATTATAATAATAAGCTGAAGCCTAATCTTTACACAGTGGGCCACGGCATTAGTTTGACAATATTTTATAAATTCTGTTATTATCCTATGATGTTGTCAATTCTAGTTTATCTTAACATCTTTCTCCTTCTTTTCCCATCATAATTACAATTGAACGTATTTTTCTTTTCAATTCTTGCTAAAATGGTACTATACCTTATTATAGAAGACTACAATGAAGCTGACATGGAATTATTTTCAACAGTATATGCATTTTGGCAGGTAGTAACCCAATACAGAGCTTTGGGAATTAGTAATGAACTTCAGATACCATAAAACCACCTATACCTAGACAGGTAATTAGTAATCATAATGTGATGGTCATCTTTAAGGAGTCTTTTCATTTTCACTGGTCGAAAATGGGTCAGACCAACCAGTGAAGCATTTTGCAGTCTGAACATCTGCAAGTTTAATATTTTTAATTTAATGTAAGAGATAATTAAGGATGCTTTTGTTATATAATTTATGCTCATATGTTATGTAGCAGTTGACCAGCTAGACTATACATCATGGTGGTCCCAAACTGGTACAGAGATTTTAAAACCACGCTGAACATGGTTGCAGATTGATCATGCAAAATCTGCTCCCCCACCCCACCAGCTGATTTTTCCCCACTTGTGCACAGTGCAATGCAAAAAAACAAAAAAGTAAATAAAACTAAAAAAGTGTGATGGGCGAGCAGGTCGACTGTGTGAGAGAACACGTGCAAAGTATACCTCAGAAACACTATAGGTGGATGAGCACGAAGGGAGCCGAGCCTGGTTGTGCAGTGGGGAAAAGAAAACATTGTTAAAAAAGAAATGGTGGCACAGTAAGGGTCTTAGAAGGTTTTCTGTATAGATGGTTCCAGCACTGAGATAGTGGCAGGGGGCTCATTAAGTCTCTAAGACCAGCTATGTCATAAAGCCCAAATTTATGCCTTTTAAGGTGGAAGCTTCTTAAAAGAGAAAAAAAAAAAAGTACTGTATTTACAAAATAATTAAAACTAATGATGAATCTGAAGACAACTATCAATCCTTCCTCCTCTAAATAACTGACAACATTATCCTTAGGACAATAAGGTATTCTAGGATGAAGTTTTACCAATCTATTTAATTTAAAACCATTAGTTTTATTCTAACTCTGCAAAGGGTACAATGCGAAAACCCATTAGAGGCCCTGTTCTTCCCTGTATATCTTTATGTTTTCAGATGCCCAGAACCAGTATTTTGACAACGCAGGTTTTTCTTCAATCTCCCTGCCCAAAAAAACTGAATAACTTGCAAAGTTCAATTACCAATGGCCAGATATAGGTCAGCAGAAATCTGCAGATTATGTCACTAAGCAACGCAAAGTGCTGTGATTCTCCAGGGACACTGTTCACTGTTGAAAGCTTTCAGCACAAACACAAGTTAATTGCTAACATTACAGTTTTATTGATCGCTTAAGAAACACTTTGTTTATAGAAGATAGCCATTTTTCTATACTACTAATCACTGAGCCATAACTCAAGTATTAAAAAAGGACTCTCCAGTTATTTATAGGATTTCTTTTTGTAACAAATCTGAAAATCCTTTCTTTGGTTGAAAACATCTCATGTTTCAATTACAAACAGTAGTCTGAGTTTTGGGTTTTTTTTCCCCTCCTTAACTTTTGTTAGATTAATAATGATCTGATGACAACTGGCTGTGAAGAAAGAGTAAAATCAGCCCAATAAGTAAAATTAAAAAAACCACGGTTCTTATAAATGCATTAAAAATCTGCTCCTGATTTTTTTTCTAGGGGTGGAAAAATGAATTATCAGAAGCCCCAGCAAATCTTAGACTTCAACAAAATTCTTATCTGTACAGCAGTTCAGAAACATTTGTGGTAAAGATGGACCTAGCCAGAATTTCCACATGAATTATTAGTGACTGCTTGCTGACTTACATATTATGATGGACTGAGCAAAGAACATGGTACTCATATAAAGTCCCTCATGAATATTCTTCAATCTCAAATGTGTATTTCATAATTCTTCACTGAAATATAAAATATCACTTCCAGGAAAATTCTACAGTCACGTTTGTCTGCGTTCATTTATGTTTCTGTTATATACTTCTATACAGCTGTTCTTTTCTCCCTGAAAATTTTTTAATACTCTGAAAATATTTTTGTTACTTTCTGGCATTGTGTATTTTTGCTCTTCTAGATAACATTATTAAGGAAATCTGGATCACTTAACAACATCTTAAATGTTCATACATACTCAGCACATTCTTCACCTGATGAAATGCTTTCTTACAGTGAGACGACTTGCAGAAGGATTAAGTCAAAAATAGAAAATTCCTCAGACAAATAGAAAGTAGAAAAGGCAGTTTTAAGAAATCAAGTATTATTCTTAAACAGTCTACTTTGCAAAAAAAAAAAAGGAAAAAAAGAAGAAAAACAGAGAACCCCTTCTGACAGAGCAAAAACTGTTTCTAGAAACGTTGCTTTGAAAGGTTTCTAAGAAAGGAAAGTGACGCTTTTGCTTAGAACGGGGGTCTGCTATTCACCTAAGACTTCTGGCTGAGTCTCTAATCAAGATTCTCATAAGTAATATCCAACCATTGTTTCCATGGTTTGTCTTGCAACAGCATGGATAAAGAAGAACCATTAGCTTCAGGTTTGCAGGTGAGGATCCAAAGAAAGCAGTAACAGCAAGAAACATGACAGCAGCAGTTTTTTAAGTACCAGCAACTAGATAAATAGAAACAACAACGATGAGGAGGTTTGGAATCATACTCTGCAAAGTTCTGAAGAACTTTACTCATCTTGTCTACTTCTCACACTAACTTACAAGGGATATGCTAGACAACTGTGTACTTTCATCTTCTCTTAGACAGCTACTGTAAGTAGCATGCTATTACTTTCCTTGTCAAATTAACCTGTGAGGTAATTACCCTTATTTTCATTAATATCTAGGCTAAACTCACCACTTAATTTCAGTTTTATTCCTGTTAGTATTTAATTACTTTAAATAATTTTGTATTAACTTTTTGATAGTTCCAGTTGCATAGAAGAAAATGATAATATTCCCTTCAATAAGATACCTGTATATTTTATTTCTCCGTATGCTGAAACACACACACACACACAAAATTTTCTGTAATATCTTAATCTCACTCCAAATTTTTTTTCTTATTCATACATGTACAGACTTCCAATTTATCTATGTCATTTCCTCATAATGATGAAATCGAAGGTATGCTCAAGTGTTCTAGTCTCATAATGATCTAATGTTCTTGAGGAAAGGATTATGCTCATATCACACTTCTGCATATAGTGATTGCTGTTTGTTTTATTTTCAACTGGATCACACAATGAGACTGTTTAATCTGCTGCACACTTATCATTTCCTGATCATTTCTATGTCATTGCTTTCTTGCTAACTAGTCTCCATTTTTGAGCATCTGCCCGATTTCAACATTTTGTAAGTGTATTGCTTCTGCGTTATTAAAATTAAATGTCAATACTTTTCCAAGCTCCTTCGATGATTCTGCAATCTATCATCTACTCTGCTTACAATTTATTGTCACATATGAACTCCAGCGATTGTTTCTTCCAGTTAGAGAGAAGGGGCAGCTCTCCTTATTTCGTATGCTACCTGAAAACGCCTACATAATATATTAGGTGAAGCTAAACGTGCTAACATTTGAGCTGCTGGGCTCTTCTCCACCAGGAACATTCAAGTTAAGGGGTCATGTTGTCAGTCACAGAAATTCCCCACTGTGAGAATGATTTTAAAGGAGCTATGCCCATTTACACCAACTGAGAAACTTGTCAAAGGCTGCAAGAACAATTCGTTGTTAGTCTGAGGGCCTTACTGGCTTGACTCAGATCTTTAATAATGGACTATTAAGACCTGGAATAAAAGCCCTGTAAATGTAATCCTTCATCGTGATCAAAGAAGGCAGGTACTTAAAGTAAGACAGAACACTGTATGCAGGGTACTATAGGCTCTGAGAGGTACAGCTCTGTATGAAAAATGATAATTCTGGTTTCATTAAACATCATCTATGGACAATATTTGGCCTCTGCTATGAGGAGAACATTTTTCTTCAACAAAATAAGCACCTTTGATTTGGAACTATGATGGTCAAAAGCCACACAAAAATTATTTTGCATATTACTTGGGAACTCTGTGTAGAACTTCTATACTTAGATTTTTCTTTTTCTGATGGGATTTCCATAACATTTTTCTGCATTTGAAATTCTTAGCCTGCAACACTGAAAAAAAAAAATCTTCAAAACACAGACTAAAGCAGTATTGTTCTGTTGAATCTCAGCTGAACTCCACACTTTCAGGAAGATTTTCAATTTTAGCAGGTATTATGAGTTCTAAAATATAAAGCAGTCAGCTGTTTCACTGTTGATCATCTCAGTAGCTAATGCACTTACTTGCTACTGCTACATTAATTTGAACAGTAGGGGAATGCTGATGTGTCCAAGTGATAGAAGCCTAATTTTTCTAAACAATATTTAAGTTCAGCTTCAAACACAGGTCTCTGGGAGGAGTCAAAGAATTAAGCTATGAAAAGAACTGGAATAGCTGCAAGGAAGATGAATGAAGATCTCAAGAAGAAACAGAAAAAAAAAATCTCAGGTCAGGATAACTTTTATTGTAAATGGTTATGCCTTACTGCTGATACTAAAAGTAGTGTTTTAAAATGAAAACTACTCAAACAACCAAACTGTTTAACCAACTCAACTTTTCATGGATGTTTTCAATGCAATTTTATTTTAAATATCTGGCAGGCTTTCTAAACTTCTGGTGGAATCTGGGATATTCTGCAGAATTCCAATGCTTCCTACATATGTCCACTGGCCTTTGAATTTAACCTGGAAAGCACGTCTTTGCAATTCATTCTGGAACAAAGGTTCCACCTTAATAGTATACACAATTGTGCAATAGCATTTCATTTTCACTTACAGGGCTGGCCTTCAGATACTATATGCTCCCCCTCCCACACCATTCAATACATTTGCCACATTGTAGGAGTATTAAAGACTTACATCTAAATCCCTTTCCAAAAGCAGTATGGAAGAGATGAAAATTATTTTAAAGATGAACTATTAACACATCCCTCATTATTTTCTTTCCAGTTGTCCACTATTTAGTAAGGATTTGTTCTACTCTTTATGTTGTCTTTTAAAATGTTGCCTCATGTAAAACATCCATTATTACAGCATGAATCAGAACAGCAGTGACAAAGTCACAGATTTTAGTTATTTGTTATTATACTTGCAATGTGTCTTGCTTGTTTTAAGAAACTTAAAGGGCATATGCAGAATATATGGAACATTTCTTAGTTCACAATCTGACTTCCTTACTTACATTGTGTAGAGTATGGCCATGAAATAACAGATAAAGTGGCACAAAGGAACAGGACAATTTCATGACAACTAATTTGTCATGGCTAATGTGGTCACAGCTTTTCATCTGAAACCTTTACCCATGTGACATTGTGAAATGATGTGTGATTAGAACACCTTTTTTGTAGCACAAAGATTCAAGGCATAATTATTTTCTGGCTTTATATTTATTCACTAGTATTAAATAATGAATTTAAGAGTGAGGATTCTAAAGTAAAGAAACCTGCTTTGTCTTGATTATGACTATTAAATTTGAGATACCACCAAATCCAAAATATCACACAATTTATTCCCCCAAAAAGTTGATTCTCAAAGGTTTACCAGGGAACAGATACAGTCCTTTAATCAAATTGATTTTACAGAAAGCTGCAATATATTAGCAGCTCAATTTCCTTCTATTTGACCTGCAAAAAATTATAAACTCAGAGACTTCTGTTTGACAATGAACAGAAATCAACTTTATATCAGATACATAGCTGGATATGCAAAAGCATCCAAAAGGGGTAAAAACTATCAAATCATTACCATTACCAAAATTATTTTGCACTATATAACCATAGTGAATTATGCATTAGAATGATAGTGCTGAGAATTACAACAGTCATAGTGTATGGAAGACACAAACAGCACATGAATCTAAAGAAATTATTCTGAGAATCTTCACTGGATGAATGTGCAGAGAGATAAATGGTTACTCACTTTCACATCTACTATGCTCACAACTGTCCCTTTTTTCTAACTTTCATTATACATTAAATTACGCAGCTTAAACTGGCTTCATAGAGTTAAATTGCTGAAAAGCCGATCTTAATTTATGATGTGAACTACTAAACATGAGGTACTGCTGTCTGTATTGTTATGTTGGATTTGACTTGTTTTGTTAAATATTTCTGTGAAAAATGGGCAACTTTATAGGGGGGTCATAACTGATATGCTAGATCCTAATCCTTTTCTCGAGATTTTTTTAATTAAAAAACAAACCTAATGCACAACAAATGTGATGCAGAATTTTTTATATTAGTCTGCTAAAAAAACAAGCAACAAAATTTTCATAGCTGGCATTCACCCAAATGTTAACCTATTTTGTGAGATAAAATAGGGACCCAAAAAGATTAAAGGCAAAGAAAGACAGACGTACAAGTGAACCTATATGCTTTTGGGTTACCTTATACCAGCCATAGTTTTCAGTTCAGGTAAGGCTACCAATCACTGGCAGAAGATATTTTTATCCTTTAAACTAAGGATATTTTATTTGTTGCTAAGTTAATATTCAGGAAACTTTTAGAAAGGAATTTTTTTTTAGTTGTTGTAAAGCCAAGCAGTTTGATTAGCATTCATTAAAATGTAGCAGGATATTCTTTTAAACAAATCCTGTCAATTAGGTCACGTTTCTCACAAACATTAAAACAAAACCCCAGCTAGAAAAGAAAGAAAACACAAAGGGAGAAAGAGAGAGAAAGGAAAAAGATGGGGATGAGAGGACAAACCAATCGGATTTGGTGTTACCAGCCAGCAGAAGTTTTAAAAAAACAGATCACCGAGTGAAATCGTACATTTACTCGGAGAGAGCATCCTTTGACATTGCCTTCTAGGTGATCTCTGAGCTCCTCCAGCTTTCGATGGAGCTACATGTAAACATCAGAAAATGAATTGAAAAAGCAACCTGTTCTCTTTTCTCTTGTCACCTTTTATTTTCTTTTTTCTTTTGTTCTTTGCTTTTGTGGTTTGGGGTTTTTTTTTTTAATAAATCATAGCATAACACATTTCTCACTGCCTCTGGCAAAACATTTCAAGACATCAAAGTGCTTTGAACAACACAGACATACAAGCTCAGTAAACTTGGAAACCGGAAAAAAGAGATCTTAATTTGATTAACCTGGCTCTTTTTTCACTACAGGAAAAAAAATTGAAAAAGCAAGGGACAGATCATTCTAAAGCTACTGAATCTCTGCTTCATTGTCAATTTGTTTATTTATTTGCTTGTTTATTGGTAAGGCTGTGTCCTAGAATTTACTGACATCAAAAATAACTTTTTAGAGGTAAATTTTCATGTTTGGGAACCTCAACTAGGATTTCCCATTTTTGTAAGGATATTCATACAAGATTTTGAGTCTAAACATATGTTTTAGGTTGTGAAATAAAATCCTGGGTAATCAGATATAGAAATAATAATCCTAAATTAGGTGTCGGTGGGTGTTCATAAAAATATTAGGCGAATCCCAGCACCTAAATAAGCTACATCTTCTGCATATGTATATGCATTACACATCTAGAACTGCATGTGATAACCCAATAAAATGCACCAGTCACAGTGATTACATACACAATTTTCAGAAACAGCATAGAAACTGTGGCTGTCTTGTATTTTCCTCCACATGAATTCAGCGGTCCTGAGTGTCTCCCACTGAAACAGTGTCTCATTCACGTACAGTGCTCTTCTCATCCACACTGTAACTATAACTTCTTCCCAAAACACAAGATGAACAGACAAAGCCTCACAGACAGTGAGGAATGTTACAGATGCCTCTATCTATAACTTGTATAAACAAATAGCAACCGGCTTCTTTTTCTAAGCTGAGATCAATATAAATGGTGGCATTACTGAAAAGAGGTGCATAACAAATCCTTCCCCTCCCCTTCTTTATGCTCAGTGAAATGACATTTTCACAAAGAGCAGCTGTAGAGCAGTGTTAGAGAGCAGAGAGGATGGCTTATCCTGGAACAAAGGCAATACACTCACAGACAAAATCAAAACAAAAGATCAAAAACCAAGAAGGCAGGAAAGGCAAGAAGAGTGCAAAAAAACAATGAAATAATTAGCGCTTAATAAAGAGCTAAGAGGAAATAAAGTGGAAAAAAAGTGAAAAACTGGATAGCTGAAAAAGAGGCAACTGTTAAGATGAAACCTTAACAGAACGGCCTGGACTGCACATGATCAGCATTTTGGTATAGATTATGTCCTGTGTTTTAAACCATTTATTAAGGTGTAACGCTACTCATGGTGGGTACTGATTTAGGTATCTGCCTGTTAAGTGCTCTAAATATTTGAGTATGTTTGTACAAAAATAAAAAAGGCAGCAGGGACTAATTATTAGTGAAACAGTGGCTCCATTCTTATTGGACTCACATGAATCTCTCATTTCCTCTTTATTTATTTACTCTGAGTTTTCTGATTTAAAGGCTAGATATACATGAAATATTCAACTCTGTTGTAATGGTCTGTTGCAGAATTACATGCAAAAAGTGTGGGCACTATAACAGTTTAACTATGTTTCAAGATGGGAAGTACTAGTCTGAAAATGAGTAAGTCACTTCTCCATGGAACAGGCAGTTAAGAGACAACAAACAACACAGATCAGAGAAGTGGTTTAATCATGATCACCAAATTACAGGCACTTCAAAGAAGTTGTTACTATCTCTTATTTGTGGTGACACTCAAAGCTAACTAACTGGCAGCCTGCCTTCCCTAGGTTGTTCTATGTGTAGCACAGAAACAAACAAAATGTGACCCAACAGCAGTAAGAATACTGAAATAAAAATGATGGGATGGTGAGAAATGGAAAAGCCCCTTCCCTCCCTCCCCTCACCTCCCCCTTCAAAAGGAAAAGTGTAGGCTATAGAAGAAAACTTGCAAAACAAATGTTAGAAACATATTTACTTTGAGGGATCCAACTCTACTAGCAACTCCTTTGCTTTCATCCGGCCGTCTAATTTGCTACAATGGGGGAAGATGGGTAAAAAAGACAGAAGAATAAAGAAAAAGTGAACTTAAAAAAATTTCCACACAATCAGTTAGCAGTACATGCAAGACATCAATTTGACTCTCTGAGACACCTCTAGAGGACAAAGACACAGACTCTAATTTCTGGAATAAATGATGCTTTACCACGGCATTTTACAGTTGCTTTGTTGATCATATTATTTCAATATATTACCAATCTGGCACATTTGTTGCATGCTGAATTCACTAACATTTTTGAAAGAATACATGTTACTTATCTGATTTGGATACGAAGAATAATGAAGTCCTAAAACTCTAACTGGAGAAAAAAACACCCTATGTGTTCTACAAATCATATGATCATAGTATGCTATAACTGGGAGTATCAGGCCTGGCAAGTATCATGATTGATACCTGACAGAATGCAATACAGATTCCTGTTGACCCAGGCCTAGAGATTTTAGCCACTGCTATCAAGATTCCCAGTTGAAAATTATGCTGCCCAACCAGAAAATTTTAATGCCAGACCAACGTTGATTTTAAATACACCACGCATATAACCTCTCTCCCCAGCATCTCCTACCTGATTACTCTTCCTTTATGATACACCTTTAATTCCTAGATGATTCAGAGGATGGAATAAACAAATGAGGTAGCTGCTCAAAAGGCTTCGTATTGTTAGAAGCATGTAAAATAAAACATTCATTTACAGCAAAAGTTTTTTCAGAATTGTTGAATCCAGTAAGTAAACCTCTTTCACTAATAAATTAAACTTGTGTCATGTCATTTGAAGTAGAGAGGAAGACGACAATAAAATGACTTTAGGGAGAATCCTTCTAGTCAAAGTCAAGACTAAACTGAAAGTTTTTTAAATCTGATGGATGTTTCACAGCTTACGTAAAACAAAGTCCCACACAACTGAGGTGAACCCTTTCAAACCACACTAACTGTCTTTTCTTCAAGAAATCTCAGCAAGGAAGCCAAAGACTGAATGAACCATGGAAATTCAACTATGCTTTATGCTCTCTGGAGCACACCAGCAAAAGCACAAGTTAGACCGCCCTTTTTGTTTTCATCTGACCCATGGAAAATGGAGAAATTCACATTCAAAACACAGTCAACAATGTTTTTTTTTTACTTGCACTCAATTCTCAAGAAAATAATGCAACTAAGCAATATAGGAACCATTTAAATTTTTAGTTTTGATAGGATGTCCACTAGCAAAATACACTGGAAACATTAATGTAAAATGTTGCTTTCCTTCCCTGGTCTTATGGCATTAAAACAGTATTTGTTTTGAACTCACAAGTGAAACATCCACATTACTGTTTTCTGGGGACTCCAAGTAAATCTCCAAGTAATTCTAGTATGCTGACCAAGAAAAAACTGTCATTCTTAAGTAAAACACATCTCCTTTAGAGGACAGATTCAATTAAAATATATGAAATATATATAGTTGTAACCTTGTTGCTATATTTTTCCTAATTAAAAAAAGAATTAAGCCTCAAGAGGGAAAAAAGATCCTTATTTGAAAAGAAAACAACAGGAGCTAGAGCCAAGGTACTTGGCCCAATATCTTGGTCATGATGTTACCAGTCCCAGGCAATTAGGCGTAATCAAGTAGAACCTCAAATTCATGCTACCAATTTGAAACTTTTTTCAAAAATAATATATTTAATTTTAAAAAAAAAAAAGAGAAATAAGAAAAAATAAATGCTGATAATCTCACATAATGACATGGAACTAGGACATTAAGAAAAAACGCTACATACCACAGAAACTTGAGGAAAAGTTGTAAGTGACAGCAATATGCACCACCCTTCAGGGAAAAAGCTTTTCTTCTGTTACTTACCAATGTGGGCATTGTGGCTGCTCAAGTTGTGCTGAAGGTTTAAGATTCAGTCAGAAATGTGATCGGAGATATTACAGGTGCATATAACTGACATTATTTACTCTTTCTTCAGAATATATAGAGGAATACATATGCAATGTGTACATTGCGATGAATGAAATTATAAATGCCTGAAAATACAAATTACAAGGAGATAGTCTAAGGTCAACTCTCATTTTACATCCATGGCACAGTTAATATACATGATAACAGGTGTCCTACAGGAACCGTGCTGCATGCAACTTGGATGCTTCTCAAGGGATGAATCAGGGTGATATGAGTATTGCACAAACTATACTACATCTGTTCTGAGAAACAAAAAGGGTATTACCAAGAAGGCAAGGGATAGTAGGAATAAAATCCCGTTTTTTTTTCATGGCAAATGCTGCAGAAATGAATTCAGGTATACCCTTATCGCTCTGGTCAACTCTTGTACGGTGTTCTAGTAGTTGACTGATAAACGAGTATTTCAGAAAATGGCATGGATTATACACTCCTTGTTTTTCAGAAACTCGGCTAGACACAAGAACCCCATCACAGATGAATACTTGTAGCTAGAAAAGATTAGAATGAAAGACGTGCATGTAAGGGTTCTAAATCAAAAGTATATATACTTCTGTCTCCATCGGTCACTTGTGTGATCTAGAAATGAGTCTTTTGATTCTTCTATTACTCATCTGTAAAATGAAAGCAATACTTCAAAGCAAAACATAGGACTAATAAAAGAACCTCAGCAGTGACATTGAAAACAAATCTTTCTGCCTCAGGTTAAGAGATGAGGCAGGAGCAACACTAAGTACTTCTTGGCAAAATGTTACCTGCAAGACATGAGGGTTTTGGAACATTCTGAAGGAGGAGAATGAAGATACTCACTGTAATGAAGGGAGAAGTGTGCTGTGTAGGGAACATTCCAGGAAACTGATAGGGTATAATGCACAGACAGGTAAGATAAAAGCATTATATTTACACCCCTTTCTTTTTCACAAGGGAATAATAGTAGGACTTAATAGCTAAAGATTAACCACAGATGTGCCTATCCTGATATCTGAAGAACAAGGTGACTTACAATGGGAGTAGAACGAAATAGAAAGTCAGTGGAAGAAAACTTAGGAAGCAGGGAAACCAGAACCAAACAGTGAGCAAGGAGGAGAGCTCAAATATGCTTAATGGACTTCTTAGAAAATTAATGAAAGACTTGGGTACCAAAGAACAGACACTCAATGTTTTCTAAGCAGAAGTCTTGCATATAGTTTCATTATTATTCCTCTACCTTGTCATGGAGACCGTAAGAAATGTACCTGTTTATCTTCATCCCTGATTTTACTTCAGAAAAAAGAATTTAAAAGACCTAACCTTAAATATATATAAACCTGCAGCTATACTCGCCATAAAGAACAGCTTGGAACAACTGGCTAATCTGAGATTCCAGCTTTAGCTGGATTTATTTAAAGGAAGAGTTCTACAACAGGAGAAATAGCCTCAAACACTCAACACTATCCATCTTAGACTCCTTCCCCTTTCTGCTAATATATCCTGTTCTTGCTGCTCTGAAGTTTCCCTGCTTACTGCTTCTGACAAAGATACTGGAATTTTGCAGGAATTTCAGAAATGTGTGTTCACATTCACATTCATCAAAAAGTTAAACCTTTGTCAGACTTTTTTCCAAAAATGTTAGCTAATACATACATGGTTGATAATGACAAAGCCTTTTTGATATGATCAAATTACTTAATTCTGAAACTGAATAAATTCAACAATAACAATGGAAACTCTGTACAGCAGTGGTTTAAAAAGATGTTAAGTTCCTTATTCAATGGCCTGGGCATGCAATGTTCTAATCACGTTAATCAAAAGCAAGTGATTATACTACACAGCACCCAAATCAAGTTCAGATTATTTGCTGTACACATCAGAAAAATGCAGCTGTTGTCCCACTTGACCACTACTGCAGAGATCAATGACTAATGATGAGTAAAGGAAACTAATATTACTTGTGAAATGTTACATCAGTGGGTCTGCAAATACATGTTTTTGCATTTGTCATATGTGTTATCCCACATATCCTTGACAACTGCGCTGAATTTTCTGTTTTCTTACACAAAAATACCCTGTTAGTTTCTAGCCATGACTTCTTGTCATTGCACCTAACTAAAAGTTCCCTTGTGCTCCTAACCTAGTTGCCTTAGGGGATGTGCAGTTAAATTATGTGAATAACTTCTACTGAATCCTAAATCATGAAACTTGCTTGCATCCTATTTGTCAGTGTGACTACACATACTGCTAATAAATATTTATGAAGTTATTCCTTTTTAAAGCAGGGTTTTGGATGTGAAATGACATTGACAAGTTTGCACATGCTATGAGAAAAGAAGCCCTCTCTTGTTCTTCCAGTTTTATCTGCCATTACTTCCTTCCAGTTACCATTTCATCTCTAAATGCAGGGCATCACAGTAAGAAAGGAATGATCAGTTTTAGAAATCTACAGCAAAATGGTGCATGTGATGCTCCTACGTTGGACCGCTTCCTTCAGCAGAATTCCACAATATGCTCCAAATCTGGTTTTTGGGTTTTTTTTCCCCTCAAGGGCCATTCAAGGGACCAAGGCAAAATATGGAAGAAGAATAACGGGATAAACCTCTCCCCAGTACTATGTAGTTTAAAGAGATGTTCCATGATTTACTGAAAAAGTAGGTGGATGTATAATATCATTAAACAATCTTAAAGATCTTAAAGATAAATACATTGAGAATACAAAAACATTTAAAACTTACAGAAGAGAAACTAAAAACTTAGAGAAGAGAAACTACGTACGAATTATAATATATTCAAACAGCCCCCACATGAGGGGCTTTGAAAGAATACAGTATTTTAAGTACCAGGATACTTAGGAGACATGAGCAATTTATTATCAAAAGCTTGGAGCTTCCTCAAGTTGATGTAGTGCATTCAACTAGAGAGGAAGGGGGACCAGTTGATGAAGAGAAACCGTAAAAGCTATACTATGCATATTATTACACTATTCTGCTCCAGGAAGATGTTCTTGAAATCTCTCGCACAAATTCTCACACAGTTCATGTTAACAGAGAAACATGTCTCAGAAGTATAACCCAACTGACACTGATTTTACAGCAGCTGGCCAGGAACAAAAAATGTTATGTACTGGCCAGGTCACATAAGGGAAGTGAATCCAAAGGAGATTAAATCTTACGAAGACGGAAAATGCTTTATTTGACCCTTAGCGGTGTTTGCCAAAGTTCATGGTATACAACAAACTGGAGATACGTGAAGGACAGTGATGTACTGAAAAAAAGGAATAAGATGTAAATATTCCACGGCTGGCAAGAAGTAATTTTAATTAGTGAAGTATTTACATACTGCTTGTCAACAAATTTGACATTGGGGACGGTGACTGACAACATCCAAATATTACATAACAAAATACTGATATGGGTGGTATTTTTTACAACCCTTACTTGCCTGATCAACAGTGGAAAATTCTGATACAGAAACCTGAACTCCCAACTGGAATTCTCTTCTTTAAAAAGAACAGTGCTCTGCATCAAGTAAGCAGTTTCTACTGATAACAAAGAGCTTAATATATTTTTTGATATTGTAGCAAATAGATTTCTTTAAAGTTAAAAAATGCATTATGTATAACTTTAACATTCATGCATTAAAAATAGACTTGCACTTCAAAGTATTTGTACTTCTGTAGTTTTAGGCCACATAAACACCAATTATATAGGGCTTTCTAAATAAATGGGGAGTATTTTCAAACAAATGGAATACAAGCTCCTATAACAAAGACATACATCTTCAACCAATAAACATTTTCATGGCTGTGCATTATACTGCAGTATGGCATAAATGTTTTATTAAGGTTGCTGCACTTCTTGAAAATGTTAAGCCTACTAAAGAATAAAATACATGAATGCCAATAAATGCCAATAAAACATCATTATCATAAAATCACAAATTTTGTTCACACTACTCACATATTTAAATTTTTTTTTTTTTTTTTTAAATAGGCACTACTACTCACACTGTTTCATGTGCAGATGAGGGAATAAACACAGTGCAGATGGACCAACCAGTGGTAAAAAGTAATGCAATTTTCTTGCAGTTTTGGAGTTTAGTACATTAATATCATCACTAGATCGATGGTCTGTTAACACACATCATGGCAAAGATAATGTAATCACGTCCTTATAGAGATTTTGTAATACACTGGTTACTTTACACCAACATGTGGCAGCCTAGTCCTTTAAAAATATCTGTTGACTTCTGTGAAATGTAATGGTCAGAAATCAAATCTAAAAGTTGGTAGGTAAAATGCACAGCGAGCGCAAAACAGACTACAATAAATACAAACATTACATATTATGCTGCTATTACTAGTGACTTAGTGTCCTAAATCTCCCTTAAACTGGAGCTCTGGGCTTACTAGAGTTGGGTCCTTGCTTTCACTACGTAGTTTACAAAATACACAGGTTTTATGTTGCCCAAGATGTGAAGAGATTATAAATGATAAGTATCAAAACCTAGTGGCTACTCTTGGCAGAGGCATGCCCAGCCCAGCGGGAATGATATGGAAATTGCACAAAGGGCTCCCACTGACTGTAGAGAATGCTGGCAATCAGCAGGCTTAATTAGCTGCGCAGAGCTGTGTGCCATTGAGACCAGACTGCTCCAAGCAAACTGACTGATAAGAAGTTCACACATTTTCTGCTTCACTTTATAATCTAGGGGGGACACATGCACAAACATACAGGGACCAAGTTTCACAGTAGGGTTTCCAGACCCGGCTTGTCTCAGAGCTTTCAGTCGCACAGCTGTCCTGGCACACATCTGAAGTTCCCCAAACCCTTCTACCCACTCAAGGCTGCCATTGTCCCAGTTCTTCCTGCCCACAGTGCCTTCTTGTCTCATAAAGCTATTGCTGCCTCCAAGCTGCTTCCCGCTCTTCGCTAAACCACTCTAAGCCCTGCGGCCTTATCACTCAAGAGCCACAAATACTGCTTTGCTCTATACCAGACCTCTACCACTCAACCTTTACATCCGATTTCTCCTCAATTCAATACTTTCAATATTCTCATTTCAGCCTTGCTTTGGGCATTTTTTCACTGGCTGCTGGCACATGTTGCTCCCCGCCTATGCCTGCAGCCTCATTTATTCTCTGGCCTTCCCCACAAAGGAAAGCAGAATTTGCACCTCATGCTCCTGGTAGAGCTTTTAAAACACCAAACACCTGTCGCATATATCAGAAATCCATCTTGGTATGCAGGAAGAAGTTTGTATTTAAGGAAAAAATAAAAACATGGTAAGTCCCAGGTGGTGAAGTTTTGAATTCTTTGTATACACCTTTCCCAAACTGACAATTCGGTTCTGAATGTGCTGCTCTTTTGCCTTGTTGTCCTAAGCTGAACTGAAGTTCTAAACGCTGCAGCATATACAGGGTTGTTCATATTTCAGTGGAGGACAGTGTCCTTTAAACGTTTTTAGATACTAAGCTAGCTCCTATCACAGATGCCTTGGTGGTCACAGTGAAAGCTGTCGCATCAATGAAGTCACTTAGAAGAGACCTGATGGTGGGACAGGTACGTTGGAGTGCTGGTAAGACATTTGCTCTTTGACCACTTCTAGCAGCAAAATTAAGGGGGAGGTATTTGCATTTGGGCTCAGTGTAACATGGAAGATCTTTCTGAAAACAGATGGGCCATGGGGACTTTAAAGGGAAGAGTAATCCTCTTTGAGGACAGGTGCATTTAAGGTTTGTTCTCAAATATGTGCAACATCCTGTATTTATCCTTTTGACTAGGCAGGGCTGTGTTTGGAAAAATCTGTGTAAAGCTTCTTGTCACATGTATTTCCTCACATCTATGCATCCTGAAGAGTTCAACTGTGAAAGAGAAGTGGAAGGGTCGGTAAGGATACCGGGAAAGGGTGTATCCATCAAAGCCACAGGAAACACATAATTAAAGCAGTGAGGCGATAACCTCAGAAGATGAACATAAGGTGGAAAGATCTGGGATTCAATTCACTTTGCAGAAGCTTAAAACAATATGACCTTTCGCTGGCTAGGTACTAACAATAACATGGGAAGTGACCAAGGTCAGTCTTTGTCCATGCTGTCGGTGCTGTTGAATGAAACTATTGCCCAAGGAGGCTGCCTGGAAACTTCACGAAGCAAAGGAAGTGTTGCAAAGAACCTCCATGCCAAGGCATAGAAGTCCTTGCTCAAAGGCATTCCTTGCATTTTGAAAAACTGTTTTAAAAGGAAAAAAGCAGTCTTAATACATAAATTGCAATGAATGGTGCAAATTTGAAAGAAAGATTGCCAACATTGGTTTGAAATCTTGCCAAACTTCTTACTATTTCTCATGGGATGATTTCCATAAATCTACTGTAGGACATTCAAGTGGGAGGCCCAGTTTTCAACACAGTCATTGGAGAGAAATATGTTCCAAATGTAAGCGCTTTGAATTTGTCACCTCAAGGATCCCTAATTTGTCATACACTTTTCCTGTAAATACATTCCTACAGCCACCACTATTGCTGGTTTTAAAATAAAAAAAAGCGCTTTACTGAAATATTACAGGTTTCAGTAAATGTAAATATCAATAAATGCCTACAGAACTTCTTGTCCAAGAATATGCAACATTATTGTGAAAGTGATCACAAATAGATAAATAATCACTTCCTTTCCTTTCAAACAAGCAAATATACTGTTGAAGCCTAACTGAAGAAATCAAATTCTATCCTATTTGTAAATGTCCCTTTTAAAGAGATAATATGTACTTTGTCTTTTAAAATGGAACTAAATTGGTGAGTAAAATAGAGGCAATTTCATTTCAGACACTGAAGATAGTTTCTGAGTGTAATAAATATAGGGATTCATTTGAATCATTGTCATTACTATTAATCATCTGAAGATGTTCTAACACCTAATCTTGAGGCATCTGTGAATGGCATAATATCTTCATGGTCACACAATTTTGAACTCACATTTTAACATGTCAGAATTTTGTCATGATTTGTGCTGCTACAGTTCATTAATTTTACAAAGGCAGAAATGTAGAAAATATTAAATACTATTTTCTTACACAATCTCTTCGAGGAACAAACAAAACTAGTTAAATTGATCGCTGATGTTCAAAATGGGACAATTCCCTGGAGCGCTACAGTGCCTTCCCGCTTTTCCTGTTACACGCAGAAAATTAAAACAGGGAGAACAACCGATGATCAATATTTTACTAAACAAGAAGTGGCACAACTAAACAAGAATCTTCTCAAACACAGGCAATGCACTTGGCACATATTAAATTCTCCTTGCAGATCCAGACTACAGAGTTGGATAAGCATTGACCTAAGCTTCACATAAATGACAAAATAAAGGACTTCGAACATACTTGGTGAGAAAGGAGGTAATTAGAGGAGTAAGCAGACAAAGAAGTTTAATTTAACAGGATGAACTGTATTAATGAATTTAGAATGGCTGCTTGTGAGCAGGCTGGACAAAAGATTGTGACAACTGTTCTTTTGATTCTAAAAATCAATATGTTTTCCATCACCTTTGTTTTCTCATTCCCTAGTACTGTTTATTGATGCTTAGTGATTGTTACAATTTAACAGCACTGTTTAATGGAACAGACTTGGTATGTTAGGGATTCCAGTAATGTTTCCCAACATTTCTGGATAAATCGGCTATAGAGCTTACCTCATCTCCTCGCTTAATGACTACTGTTCATTTGAGGTACTTGAAACTGTCATTTATTGCACTTAGAACAGATAGAGTGGAACCACACCAAAAGAGCAAGCAAAGCAGCATTGAGAAAGTGCACCTGTATTCCTCTGGTATGGTTGCACATTACCTAGGCTCAGCTGTGATAAGAGATTATGCGTACACACATATGCACAGATTTTTTTAAAGAAACCCCACTCATCCTGAGGAATAGAGAAGCACAGAATGAGGATTCCACACACGAACAGGTATAAGTGAGAGCATTGGGCCACATACTAAGTAGGATACATGTTCTCCTTTTCCAGCCAGGAAATAATGCATGGGAACTTGGCAGAAGAAAGCACCTTGTACCTTTTCCTCAAAACTTTCTGGGGAAATAACTTGCTAAAAACAGCTACAGTTCAAAAACTTGCATAATCAATACGATTTAAGAATCTACTTAATGAAGGAAACTCAAATTCTGATAGCAATTACTCAGGCTATGTCCTAAAAGACAATGTCTTGTTGTTTCTGTCTTAGAAAGACGAATAGATGAATGACTGTCTTCACATTGGACGTATTGATGTGCTGACCTATAAAGGCAAGGGTAACAGGATTCTGAGAACTACCTTTTTGTAAAAGAGAAAGCCTATCTGCTTGGGAAACAAAAGATACCAGAAACAAGACCTTGATATAAAAGAGTGATTACAAAAAATTCTCAAAATTGAGATAAAGTCTGTCTCCATGTCTTGCAGAAGGTATCTTGTAAGCTCCATGCAAAACCAGATGACGACACCCACACATTCTAGGATAAATGGTCTATATGAGCCTTGCATTCAGGCTTGACCTGTTTTTTAGATAAACAACTAACTTCTTGGACACTTGCTTTTGTTATCACTTCAGATCAAGAACGACTTTGCAGTTTTATACTATAATGAAATTGCCTAATTGCTTGACTACATGAAGATAGATTTGCTCTCAGATGAGAAGTATTGTTGCTATAGATGCAATAAATCCAAACTGAACAGGTACCCAATTCAGATAAGACTGATCTTGAAAAATATACTTTTCTGTATCAACAGACAACAGTTTTACCTACCAAGGGAGAGAAATGACCACCTTTCATCAGCCTTTTGCAAAAGTACCATTCTAACTGAAAATACTTTGACAGACAGCCAAAATAAATTCTTAAAATACTCTGACTCTGTTTTCTTGAGTGGAGAAGAACGAAAAACCATGCCAAGAAAGCTACTAGGTCTAGACAGACATGTCTGCCCTGGCAGACATGAAAATAAAAGATACTATTTTGTCTAAGCTAGAAACTGTTAAATACAAAATGGAGTTAAAGGAATTTAAAACAAGGAGTAAAAGATTCATTAAAAATACATACAGAAGAAGAGAAAGTAGAAATGCTATCATTTGAGTTTGGGAAGACATGAATGGTGAACTAGGTAAGCGAAAATCATACATTGCCTGAATTTTGATTAGGGATGATAATATATGATATGGGAACAAAGGTATAGTAATCCATGAGAATTAGTATAAAGCTGTATTACTTTTGATGAGGCAACTGCTCTTATAAACAGATGAAATATAGGTCAGGAACACACAGAAGTAAAAACAGAATTTTTGAGAGGTCAAGGAAATTGCAAGTTGGAAGGTAACAATATATTTTTCTGAAAGAGGAACAGGCAGAAGAGCAGTTATGAATATAGTTTGCAAATGTGTGATGTAGAAACTGACCTTATCTAGTACTTTCAATAATGGTTTTGACAGAAAAGTTAGGAGTGCTCTCAGATAAATATGGGAGGCATCATCATTACAGAATATTGACGTAATCTCATCAGCAGGCATTTGATAACATTGAAGACTGCTGTAAAAGAAATGGAGTGAAATTTAACACAAAGTTCTGAACTAACAAGCATCTTTGCTACATGGGCAAGGACTTAACAGTTGGAAAAAAGACAGAGATTATAAATCCATTGTGCAAAACGTCAGTAAAATCTCATATAAGCAGATACACAGTTTTGATCAATGCAAGGAAGGTGCAAGTTACAAAAAATACAGGAAAAGACTTTTGAAGGAGTCTTTTTGAAAAGGATGAAAATGAAGGAGTTGGACTTAGTTGATTCAGAAAAATGAAATCTGAAAGTTTCTATGCATCCCCTTTATACGTCTATGTGAGGAATGAATACGTGATCAAGAAAAGACTGGCATACTTAAGCTAAAAGGCCAACAGTGGCACAAAGGCTACTGAGTGCAGACTGACCAATGTGATAGAGAGGTTCTAAAACAAGGCTGGAGACAGTTGTGCTCTTGGGAAAACTATTTTTAGTTTGCCAGTCTTAGATGGTATTACATATTGCAACATTAAATAGTATTAGATAGCGCCTGAAATTGGACATAAGTTTCACAGAACCAGGAGATGCCATTTACTTTTAACTCCTTTATTTCCTAAAAACCTTTTTAAAGGTGAAACTGGACTTCAGGGACTACTAGTACACTCGCTAAAGAACCTACATATTCCATATTTACATCATCCATGAGAAAAGCAATGCCTCCGCTTTAGATTCTTGCTTCTCTCTCACATCTCGCATCAACTGCAATGGAACCAGGGAACTTTCACTGCACATGATACATTAACCACAGGAACATGCATGCCTTGAAAGAGCTTTCCTGGTCTAAATTTAAGTTTTTGGCTCCTGCTAACACATAATTGCTTGGTGCTGCTAGACTACCACCACTTTTTACAGCACTTGGGGTTGCATGTGCACAGGAAATGGAGTATTATTATTATATTGCAAATCTGTAGAAGCATGATACGATATCAGGATGTGACATGCAAGTGGCTTGCTTCAACAGCAAGCTAATATAGACTTCTGCATAAGAATACTCCTTGAATAACTAACAGATATAGTAAGAGTGGTAGAGAATAAATGGAAATGTATGGATGTGACAGCACCAGAAAGCATAGCAGAAGGGATATAAGAAAAACGTGTTGATGGCATAGAGATTAGTACTTCATTTAGATCACAGCACTTCATGCAGCTTCTGGGGATACCCAATCAGTGAAACAAGACAACCTAAAATGATTTAAAGACCAAAACAAATAGTTGGAGTCACTGAGAGATGATGTCAGAATAATAAAAAGCAGGTTTAGATAAGGACAACACAGGACAGCAAGCAAATCTCACATATGCAAGAGGTGGAACCAGATGGAGAGACAAATATCCACTTAACTGTCAGCTCCTAAAGGCAAATCAAACACTGACTTAATGGATACCAGAAGAAACCTAGAGAAGTTGTGGAGGACTTGACAGCTGGTGCCCCACATCCTATACATCATTTCAAGCAATCCTGACCAGACCAGGTGGGTACACATATACGGATGCCTGAATGCTGGACAGACTGCTGAATGTATGCATCTTTGCGCTCTTGAGTATGTAAATATGAAAGTGTGGCTGAAACCCTTTTTGTTTTAAAAGAACATCACCTACCCCTTCTATAATATCTGGCATTGAACTTTGCTACATCGCTGCTAAATTAATTGCTATAATAAGAAAGAAACAACTAGAAGAAAGAAGATCGTTGTCTCACCTTGTAAATATGTATTTGAAACTTCTGATCCTTTTATCAAAAAAAGAACACAGCTGTAAGTGATGTGGATTATTTATTATGTCAATAGTGAAGGAACAGAAGCAAGCCTGCCCACACCTGAGATGTTGATTAAGATCAGGTTAATGTATGAATGGCTGAAATCACAGCTTAGCAGAAACTGAGACAGTAAAAAAGAGGAGCAGCAGAAAACCGAATTCCTACAAACAAACCATACGGCTATACAAAAACTCAGCACACAGACACACAGTTTTACTCTTGAAACCATATTTCATGAAGAACAAAAATAAATCAATTGGCACAGGTAATAAGAACTAACATCCCGAAGAAAAAGAAAAAGAGAATGAATGGGATGGGGAGTCAATATTGCTCCAAGAGGCCAACTCCAGCAGGACATTAAAATGATCTCCAGGCACCAACATTCTTAAAAAGCATCAGTGACAAGACCAGAACTAGATATATTGAAAATGGAGCTAGCAAATATTTCTGCAGAGATGCGCTGACAGTAATTTCTAAATGAAGAAATTGGATGAAAGAAATTGGGGAAAAAAAAAGCAAACCACCAAACACAAGAGACCTCATCTTATGATACATCAGAATTCAAACCAGAGATTTATTTTGGATAGGTACTGAAAAGGTGTGGGTAAGGAAACTAATTCGAGAAGGATCTTCCTACAAAGTGAATCTTGCATTTTAGAAAGGATTTTAGTAGACCTTGCTTTTAATATTTATGAGGTATTTGGGTTATTTCATATGTCAAACATATCAAGCTGCTTCTTTTCTTAAAGTAATGCCAAAGTGAAGTTATCAGAATTTGAAAAGAACATTTAGCATTTGAAGAAAGCATAGTAATAAACAAAAACTTGTGCTCCCAAAGCTGACTGAAAAAAAAAATTCAAGGAGGAACTGACAAGCTGATGCAGCATAAGCATACATAGATCAGAACTCATGCAATGCATGTGTGAGAGTACGTCTGTACTGAAAGATTACTCTCTTCTGGAGGGATACACACGCACAACAGTTACAGTTTGAAAAAATCTTTTCAGGGAAAGACTGAGAAGCTTTTTTGACATGTTTGAAAGTTTCACTGGACTCAAGAAAAGAATGGAATTCCATAGCTTAATATAATACCAACTGGTTAAAAAGAAAGAGAAATGTAGGGCAATTTTGCACATTAGAGCTTCTTCATATGATTCCTTATGTAACAGGTCTGAAAAGTAGTTGATTCTATGAATTCAAGAATTGTTTCAGATGCTCTGGATTGGTATAGGTACCCAATTTCCAACTACTCCAACATCCTTCTTTAGCCCTGCTATAAACAGTTCTTGGGCATGAGAAAGGAAGGGAACTGGATTTTGGCATAGCTATACTATTTAATACAGACGCTAGTTACCAATGAATATGGTACTACTTGAAAAACAGGTGTTCAATAACTGAAACTAAGTCATATAAGTACCTCTACTGAAATTCAATTTTCAGCTTAAACTTGATGACACAAGTCTTTATTCTGCCTCTCCAGAGACTTGTTGATGGGTCTATTTTGGTACTAACAAATACCCCCAAAACTCTACCCCTCTATTTTTCGACCTTCCTACAAAGTGAATCTTCCATTTTAGAAAGGATTTTAGTAGACTTTGCTATTATTATTGATGATGTATTTGGGTTTTTTTGCTATACCAAGCTGCTTCTTTCTTCGTTACAATGTCTCACTTCTGATGCTGCGGCACTTAGTGTTTTGAACTTACAACAATCAGGGTTTTTAACCAAAATATAAACTAAAAATAAGACTTGTTAGGACTCAAATCATCCACGTGTTTTGCCACGACAATACACTTTAAACAATGAGGAATAAAGGCAATAATTATATGGAAAATATTCTAGTATCTTAATTGATTGGACAACCACTGCTGTGCTGTATTGAGGAGAACCTGGGAAGACACAGTAGATTGATGTGCGTTAGTAAGCAGGATTCCTCATCTTAAGGCAACCCTGGCTACCTTCTACTCCAATATACATTCTCTCAGCATCTCTTTTCACTTAAATTAATGTTTTTTGTAATCCTACAATGCCCACTAAAAAAAATTAAGAGGAAATAAACCCCAGAAATAATGAATAAAACATTGGAATTTTTAGCAGGATCAAATATCTAACTAAGCCCACGTGTCTATAAACAGCTACCTGTTTTACAAAAAAAAGAAAGAAACCCTTGCAGTGCTCAGAGTGTGATTTCACCTGCCTAGATCAGTCTAACAACTTAAAACATCCTTTCCACTTTTCCATGCTCCCCAGCCACATCACAGCTAAATAGCTGTGCCAAAGCATTTGCTACTTACTCAAGCAAGTTCCTAGGCAGAAAAAACTACAGCATATGCAAACTTAATAAATTAAAAAAGCAAAAAAACTTTTTTTGGGAATTCAGTGTATCCACACAAACTTAAACATATATTCATCTACTTGCCATATTGTTTTCACCTTGATGATCACCTTAAGAAGAAACAGTAGGAATCACGACAACAAATATAAAATTCAACGCACCCATTGTACCCTACGGATAAAACTACAACTTGCTAAATCATGTCCTGAACAGCATCTTATTAGTAACCAAGAATTTCTGGTAAGCTACCTGATCTTTCTTCTACTGAAAAATACTGAATATATTTTCTACTGAAAAATATGTAACAATAATTGATACAAAAGCATCTTCCCAACTGTACCTGCTCCCATCTGCCAATGTCATTATTTCACATGGTAGTTGTATATTAAAAGTCACAACACTAGACTGAAAACGTAAAATCATAATTTGGTTTAGTACTAATTTGTAACTTATTTGACTGTGTGGAAAACGTGCACCAATGTGCGTATTAAAGATTAAAGCTATGGTTCATGACAGAAGGTGTTCAAAGCATCATTTTTCACTGGTAGCAAGTATGAGAGGTGATTGATAATAAAACATATTATATATAATACAAATATCTTTATATATATAATATACAATAAACAATTCTCATCAGCCCTTTATTTAAAAAAAAAGTATTTTTCTAGGCTGTTTCATTTCAGAAATTCTCTGCAACTGAAACATTCACATAAATTACAAGTATCACTCTTTTTACATTAGGAATATTAGGTCTTTAGGTGAATGGCAACTTACAAATGATAAAGACAAGAGTTCATAATAGGAGAGAGCTATAGAAAGTTACAGAAAGTGACTAGGTAGCAGAATTAAATGTACTATGCTACAAAGAAAGGTGTGGATGGAGCGGTGGATAGATGAGATGACAGTTTTCCCAGAATCTAAAAAAATTCTGAAAAGTAGCCCTGCTTGCTCATTTTAGCTCTAAGATAGAGCCTACAAACTTTCCTGATGTAGGAATTAAAAGCTATGTATCACAACTACACATATGTAAGGATGTAACTTAACACCACTGAGAGTTTTGTCTGATTCAATGTAACTAAAAAATGGATAGCTAGGGAAGGGACAGATAACCAGCAAGAGAAGTAGAGAGAGAATTTTTCTCAGGCAGAATATAAGGGGTGTCGCGAATGACGTAGGAAGATGGAAAAATTAAAAAACGCTCTCATCTTAAAACTGCTATAACAAGTTCCTTAGGATCCTTCAGGATCAAAGATAACACTGAAAGCAACCGCACATTGTAGTGGAAGAACTGAACATCAGTGAGACTGATGATCTCACCAAGTGAAACACTTTGAACACCTCTTGCCACTGAAAAGTATTCCTGGTGATAATTTAAAACCCGTCCCTGGTCTTCTATATTGGCTTCATTTGATTTTGACACACAAGACTGCCAAAAATTAAATACTGATTACATCATTTATGTACGGGAGAAGTGAAGACTGCAACATGAAAGCTGTAATTTTCTTTCATACTAATATAATCTCCCTAAGAGTAGAACAAAATTAGAAGTTCGAAGAAATGACTCAGTCATTTGCTCTGCATATATTCTTTAAGTTATCTGAAGTTACAGATATAAAATTTTATACTGTAAGTTTAAAAAAAGCCCCAAGAGTCAACATTAATGAAAACATAAAAAACCCCTCCACATTTGTAAAAGGTATTTTACACTAGGTAGTACATTACTTTTGTATCTGAAAAGAACACTGCATTTAAATTATTGAAAAAGCCAGCCACAAACATACACAAAAAATATAGTAAAATGTTAGAATCTGAGCAGGTCCTGGAGATGGCATGAAAAACTTCAAGCCACACCTGTGTCATCCTAAACTTTTGTCATGTGAGTATTCAGTAAATTCATCTAACCTTGTCGAGAAAGCAGTAAAACTTTGAAAAGACCAAAACTGTATTGTAAAAACTAAAAATATCTGTCACAATCACTATCAACTTTATGGCTGAATGACTGAAAAAGGGAGGACTGTTCGTGCAGTTTCCCCCTCCGTGAAACTTAAGTTGCCTCTATATCTGAATCCATCTACTATACATATGGTTTGAATGCTCTTTGAGCCACAGTGGATTTTGCTTGAAACTCAAAGGCAATTTAGAGAACATGGAAGGTGTTCTACAGAGATTTATTAAAAGCTAACAAAAGCAAGCTTGCTTAGTTTTGGGGATGTACCTAATGACAGACTGAGTAGTCCCAAAGGAAATTTGTCTTGAGAAGTTCTGACCTCCTAAGAGGCTACAGTGAAAAATATAATTACTTCTTTTATCAGGAAATTAAACTTTTGATGATTGATTGAAATATACAGGTTCAAACTCAGTATTAATGATTTACTACTTTGCTAGAAACATGAAATTTTAAGAAAACATGAAAGATAAATTGTAAACAGTAAAGCAAATTTAAATTAAATGTATTTTGTCTAGATGATCTGTGTGTATATTTAAACAACGTTAAGTTTTCCAAAATGTAATTATGAAAAGGTAAAGACTTCTCCTAACAGATCAACCTGGAGTATTAGTAGCTCACTCTCCCATACCTTCTCTCCAATACCCCCATGCGTTACTAACCTCCTACTTACATTCATTCAACAGAGGTGCTCCTGTCATTGCAGAAGCTTGATTTTTTTTTCCGAGACACACACACAAATTTCTGCTATTCAGCAAATTCAGTAAGAGAGATGTAAGGCTTTATGTACATTCAGGACAAAAAAAATACAACAAGAAAATGGTACAACAAAATAAACTGGAATATGTAGTTGACAAAGAAATACAGTGCCACTAGCTCTACAGTTAGAGCATCACTCCAAACAATATGTATAATCAAAGAAAATTAAACTTTTTTGCTGAAACTTCCTCTCCCTTGTTTCATTTCATATACACATGCTTTGGAGCCCTGAAATGAGTTCCTAAACCAGCAAATGAGAATATTGAAAAGATACACACTTGCAGATTAAAGAAGAAAAATACCACCCTGGAATATCAACTGGATGCTGAAGTACAATTTATCTTTAGTCTCACTACTGTGTGCATCAAGAGGTCCAGTGTAAAGTTAATTCATATTGCATTACTAGAAAGCAGGATGCACAAGGAAAAACACAGAATGTGAAGACATTTAGACACATTGACAGCCTTGAAGAATATGAATGAACCATATTTCTTGACAAATCCAGATAATGTTTGAGAACTTCAGGGTACTGAAAAGGACTGAACAAAAAAGATGACGAGTAGTTTGTTTGGTGTTTTTAAAGTAATAAGAAAAATTAACCAAGAGCTCTCTAAGAGGCAAAGAAGCTTATACTTTTGTCAAAATCCAACTTCTAGGTAATATGAACAGATGAGATCACCTTTCATGTTTATTTTCCAGTTGGGCTGTCCTAAATCTTTCTCTGTATCAGCCTGTATCCCCCACCTTTGAAAGACATCACAGAAAAGCTAGACTAGCCAGATGTTGCACGGCAATTCCTGTTATAAAAGTGGTGTGGTCTCACACATTTTGAACAAAATCTGATTTTGAAGTAATACATGAAAAACAGGGCTTAACATGAAATACCAAAGTATGATCCAATTATGGTAAGAGCTCATCTCAACTAATTTCCCAAAGAAGAGTTTTAGATTTTTAATGTTTCAAAGTTCTTGTAGTTTCCCTCTGTAACCTCTGAATCTTTGAATCAGATAGTCTAAAGGAATGCATTCCGCTTCACAACAGATAAGCTTTACTCCTTCCCATTGTGATAACCTTCCTGAAAATATATAGGCTTCATCTAGAGCTATTTCTTAGCAGCGCTGTCTCTGTTTTTATGCCTGGTCTCCTTTGGTTTTCTTTGGGTACTTTTGTTTTGTCAATGGGCATAAAACTCAGTGCAGTTTCTCAGTTTTGTACTGCCCTTCTGCTCTAAGTGTTCTAATGTAATAAGCTCTGAGTTTTTATTTTTAAGCCATCAGATAATTTTTTAGCAAAGAAATGAAGGAGACGCTTGCAGATAGAATTCACTGAGCATCTTCTTAAGAAAAGTAAACTAGATAATGAAGTTCAAGTATGCTGTCCATCAGCATTATTTTGATTCTACTACAGTGAAGGTGAGTACTGCATAAAACGATCCCATAGGCTAAACCAAAACATTTCTATGGGTAGTTGCCAATAAATCTTGTTTGCTGACAGAAAAGAATGAGACAGCAGGAAAGAAGAACTAGCAGATGCTGGCAATCACTTTAGCAAGCAGAATAATCTTCAAGGATCATGAATTAGATGAGGAAGAATGTTATTGTTTGCCATCTGCTACGGGTCTATTGGTATGTCAGCATCTGGTGCCACAGAAAGATCTTCGCACAAAGCGAATTCAGACAGAGTTTTCTTCTGCTGAAAGGAATCCTGCCGAAGGTAAACATTACAGACTTTGCCACTGGTCAATTCACCTGGATTTTGATGTATGCTATTTAAAGTTTGATAAAAAGAGAAGATAAGAGAATTCACCTCAATGATTAAATACTATAGCATAATCAGTAAGAACTGAATAATAATCCCACAAGGTTGGCATTAAAACTTTCTTTCTGTTCAATTTAGGCTGTTTTTTGTTTCCAAATGTCAGGCAGCAAATCTCTAAGTTTGAGCAAAACCAGTTGGTTTGAGAGCGTTTTAAACCGAACAATAATAAAGTGGGGCACAGAAATGCCCCAGCCCAGGCTAGAAATTTACACACTAATTTTTTCAACAGAATACTACCCGCTTAATGTTACTCAGTGGCAGGATTATCTGTTTTCCTTGGGAAATCAAAGACATTCAAGGTGTTAACAATTCCATATTCAAGACTGATATTGCAAAAGATAACATGAAACTTCAGTAACCATAATGTGTTGTTGGACCCACATATTTAATTGTGTAACAGTACGTATGGAATGAACCATACAATCTTGCATTTATCTACTATTTAGAATGATACGACCCTTGCATGTGAACCAACCTTGTTCAGCAGAAGCAACAGATTAACTTGATAGATCATACGTCTGAGCATGGAGTTTGCAAAGCATAAATCTGCTTACTTTTGGTGTTGGGCAGGATGCAGTGGAGAGACGAGAGGTGGCCTGGGCACGAGGAGATTCTGAAGGAGTAGTACTGAGAGAAGCTGTATCACGCGGGAGCACCTGAACACCTCGAGAGATGATGGAATCTGGAATCTTAAAAAGAAGAGAGATGGAATTAACAGTAAAAAAATGCTGTATTTAAAACTTAGTCAAAACCTTACATCAAAAACATAGGAATATCCCACTCCTCAGTTTGCATACCTCCTCACACGCAGTGCTGGCAGTGGTTAATGGCATGTTTTTATAATTTCAGTAACAAATACCTAGCAAATATATAAGCTCATATTCTATCTGAATTAGCACAGAACATACTATTTGTCCTGAAAAACCAATGAATCAGACATACTACAACAGGAAATAATAAGAAAGTAGTGTTTTTCCTCTTAAGCCTCTGTTTCAAACCCAACAACGACCAACAGTGATTTCTACTGTGGCACGAAGGGACCCAGACTTCCCATTCTCTAACCAGCGGACAATATTCTGAACAGAAATCCATTTATCAGCAATGGCTGAACCCCTCTGAAGAAACATCATGCAGTGAGAAAATTTCTCATAAGAAATGTCATGCAGTGAGAAAATACTCTTTATTCCGTGTACTGAAGACTTTATTTCAGGATCAAAAATTCTTGATGTGAAGTTCGTATCACAGAAGCTACAAGTCTCTCTGGAAGCAGTACAAGCAAAAGCACTAGAAACCACCATCCAAAGCCAACACTTCATTTAAAATGCATTCTGAAGGGAAAAAAATGAAAATTCAATCTTTTTTTCCCCTCCCGTAATGCATTAGAAGGTCAGCTAGGCAAGCGTACTCCCCCTGATGAACATGACTGACAAACTAGTAACAATGGATGAGGAGAAGGCTGAGGTACTCAACAACTCTTTTGCCTCAGTCTTTACTGTCAGCCTCTCTTCCCACACCTCTTGAGTGGACAGACCTCAAGGCAAGGACTGGGGGAGTAAAGTCCCTCCCACCGTAAGAGAACATTAGGTTCATGATCACTTGAGGAACCTGAACATGCATAATTCTATGGGTCCTGATGGGATGCATCCCAGAATCCTGGAGGAACTGGCTGCTGTGGTTGCCAAGTGACTCTTTATGATATTTGAAAACTCATGGCAGTCAGGTGACATCCCTGGTGACTGGAAGAAGGGAAACCTTGTGCCCATTTTTAGAAAGGATAGAAAGGACCACCCGGGGAACTACCGACCTGTCAGCCTCACCTCTGTGCCTGGGCAGATCATGGAATGGATCCTCCCAAAAGCTATGCTAAGGCACATGGAGGACAAGGAGGTGATTCGAGACAGCCAACATGGCTTCAACAAAAGCAAGTCCTGCCTGACTAACCTAGTGGCCTTCTATGACGGAGTGACTACATCAGTGGACAAGCGAAGAGCTATGGATGTTGTCTATCTGGACTCTGTAAGGCCTTTGACATGGTCCCCTACAACATCCTTCTCTCTAAATTGGAGAGATATGGATTTGGTGGGTGACTGTTTGGTGAATGAGGAATTGGTTGGATGGTTGTATCCAGAGTGTAGCGGTCAACAGCTCAATGTCTGGATGGAGACTGGTGACAAGTGGTGTCACTCAGGGGTCCGTATTCGGAACAGTACTGTTTAATCTCGTCATCAATAACCCAGATAGTGGGATCAAGTGCACTCTCAGCAAGTTCACAGATGACACTGTCCTTGTTTCGGCTGGCATACAGTTAATTTTCCTCCCAGTAGCTGCTCTGTTTTGGTTTTAATACTAATATTGATAATATACTGATGGTTCTAGTTGTTGCTAAGAAATCAAGGACTTTTTCCAGTCTCCCATGTTCAGCTAATGAGCAGGTGTGCAGGAGCTGCGAGGGAGCAGAGCCAGACTGATAGCTAAGCTGGCCGATTGAAATATTCCATACCATGGATGTCACGCTCAGTTTATTAATGGGGGTTGGCCAGGGGGCAGGAATCTTTCTTTTTTCTCTCTTTTCCATGAGCTCGAATCCTCTCTTGGCTAGGAGTTCGAACTTTTCCGGGAGTTTGGCCTTTTTCAGGAGTTTTGCAAAATTCATGATTTCTGGGTTCCACGATTGCTGCTCGGGGACTGGATGCGACTTGGTCATCGGGTGGTGAAAAAAATTGTATTGTACATAGTCTGTTTTGCATATTCATTATTATCATTATTACTATCATTATGATTAGTAAGAGTACTATTAGCTTTAGTATTTCCTTTGTTGTCTTATTAAACTGTCTTTATCTTAACCCACGAATTTTACCTTTTGTCCATTTCTCCTCCCCATCCCACAGCAGGGGGAAAGGGAAGGGTGAGTGAGCAGATGTCAGGTCCTAATTGCCGACTCTCAGGTTAAACCACGACAGGCACCAAGCTGAGTGGCGTGGCTAACACACCAGAAGGACAGGATATCATTCAAAGGGACCTGGGCAAGCTTGAGAAGTGGGCCTGTGTCAACCTCATGAGGTTCAACAAGGCCAACTGCAAGGTCCTGCACCTTGGTCAGGGTAACTCCCAGTATCAATACTGCCTGGCGTATGAAGGGGTTGAGAGCAGCCTGGCTGAGAAGGACTTGGGGGTGCTTGTGGATGAAAAGCTGGACATAAGCTGATAATGTGTGCTCACAGCCCAAAAAGCCAATCCTGTCCTGGGCTGCATCTAAGGAATTGTGGCCAGCAGGGTGAGGGAGCGGATTCTGCCCCTCTGCTCCACTCTGGTGAGACCCCACCTGGAGTCCTGCGTCCAGCTCTGCAGCCCCAAGCACAGCAAAGACAGGGACCTGTTGGAGCAAGTCCAGAGGAGGGCCACAAAAATGATCTGAGCGATGGAATGGCTCTCTTATGAGGAAAGACTGAGAGAGTAGGGACTGTTCAGCCTGGAGAAAAGAAGGCTCCAGGGAGAACTGATTGCCGACTTTCAGTACTTAAAGGGGGCTTACAAGAAAGATGGGGACAAACTTTTTAGCAGGGCCTGTTGTGATAGGACAAGGGGGAGCGGTTTTAAACTAAAAGAGGGTAGATTCAGACTGGATATAAGGAAGAAATTTTTCACCATGAAGGTGGTGAAACACTGGAACAGGTTGCCCAGAGAGGTAGTGGAGGCCCCATCCCTGGAAATGGTCAAGACCAGGTTGGACAGGGCTCTGAGCAACCTGGTCTAGTTGAAGATGTCCCTGCTCACTGCAGGGGAGTTGGGCTAGATGACCTTTAAAGGTGCCTTCCAACACAAACTATTCTATGATTCTGTTTCTAAGCTGGAATTTTAGAGACAGATTCTTTAGCTGGTATTATTAATTCACTTAAATAAGTGGAACTACACCAACTGACAACAGTGAGAACATGGTCTTATTTTCACTTCTAAAAGTGAATCTATCGTTATTTTTTATCTTCTGTCTCTTCTGTTCAGTTTTATCACCAGTTCCAAAGAAAAGAGGTAGAAGAATGCATTCAAGAAGAAAGCTTTTCTTAGCTTTCATATAACTAGTCTTAGAAAGTCTTATTGCTTCTTTTACTGCAGTATTTGGGTGCAGTCATGCAGATGTCATAGTGGCTTTATAATTGATTAGATTGTCAGCTTAACATAGCAATTAATTTTTTATTTTTTGTGTAAAATGGTAAGACATACAAATGATAAATACCTCAGATAGAACTTCTCTCTAAAATTAGTTCTGCAACAAAAAATGCAGAATATTCCACTATAATTTGCTCTCTACAAAGGCTTACTCTGATTTTATTGTCATGATTTTAACCTCTTCCTTTTTCAGAGGCAGCACTTCTACCAGATCAGACTGCTGTTACCTCCTGCAATTTTCACTTTGCTATCACAACAGACAAGAAAATGTAGAAATTCAGATCTTTGAAGGAACATATACACACATATTTTAAGATCTTTGCATTAAGAATTCCTTAGCTCAGCCTGATGTCCAGGTTCCAAGAGAATCACCAAAAGAACCACCATGTTTGGGGTAAATGGTAGTAGGAGACAACAAATGGGAGCAAGAAATGAAGATCCACAAGACAAACCACTAACATTGGACATTTCTAGCCAAGATTTTTTTTTTTTCAAATGGAGATGCTGCACCCAGTCTCCATCTAGGCATTTTGGCATTCTTGCCTAGTAAGGCTTTAGGGCAAATAGAAGCCACTGGAAAGCACCTCCTTCCAGAAACAAGCTTGAATCCTAGCTTTTAAAATCGGCTGCATTCTTAGGACCAGAGTCAGGATATTAAGACAGCTTTGTGGCTTGTCTCTGTGCAGTTAAAATGACCAGTCTTAAGAATCTAGTCATTAAATACTGCCTTTTTGCATCTTTTTTTTTTTTTTTTTTCAACTTCCTTGGTTCACATCTGTAAATAACAACCATGTCTAACCTAGCAACCTCGACTTAGAGGTACTGGGTTATACCCAGGGGATCTTATTTCACCATAAACCCTCCTCCACATGTTGGAGTTTCTCATGTTTACAACCTGTTCATAAGCTGTGTGGAAACAGATCTTGTTCTCTACATGCCACCAATCGCCTGCTTTCTGCTCTACTGCTGTGTTTCTAGACTGACAGTATTTTTGTCAGTTAATTTCTGTCAGCATTTAAAAAAAACCCAGCTTTCCTCAGAGGATCTTTCAAGGCTAAGCAACTTGTGCTGCAATTTCCACTATAAATTATGAAGTCAGGAGAGTTTCTCTTCACTATGGATGATTAAGCTAGGGATATCTTTCTTGCCAAAAATGCTGCCTAACTGGCCTCTACTTGGAGTATTCTGATTTGCAAATGGACTCTTAGAGATGTAGTATAAATAGAGGTAAACAGGGACAATGATATTCTGATCATGCAAACAGCTTGTAGTCAGAAGCACCATTTCCCTTCTGTTCTCCTTTTTTCCTGAAATCCCATCTTAAATATGTTAAGCACAAAAAAACCTGATGTCCCTAAGTTTTTTTGTGGCATAGCTCCAATACTACCTACAAGTTTTGATGCTTCTTTTTAATCTCCATGACTAAGGACAATACAGCAAAAAAATACATTTTGATAAAAGCATAAAATAAGAAGACACACAATAAAAAAAAAGAAGAATAGTTTTAAGTCTTCGAGTAAGACACCTTTTCTTTATCCTCCTCTGACAAAAAGCTGCACACCTGTTGATATGTGTATGGGTCCATTACCTCTTTACATACTCCAAGATTCCACGATAGAAATACAATATTGCTTTTGCAAATCATACCATGATCCAGTTCTCCATGGGTTTACTCTGATTACTCCAGAGTAACCAGATATTACATATTGTCTCACCCTCTTCAGGCAAGTAACTGTTTGGGTTTGTTTTTTTCTATTCACCATATCTATCAATCATTGCTTCTAAAATTTCATCCAATATGATCTTTTTCAGAACAAAAAACTCTCTCTGCAACAAAGTGACTGAGACAACTCCAGTCTCCATTGGATTGCACGTGAAGTACTAATTTTTGCCTGTGACAAAATTAAAATTTAAGTAAAATTTCAGCCAGGACATTTATCAGAAAAGGGAGCTACAGATAAAGGGAAAAAATGATCACAGGCATTTCATTTCAATGAGAACTGTTGCCTAATCACTATCTTTATAGAAAATACAAATGTCATAAAACAATCCATATATAAACATATCTAGAACTCTTAAGTTTCAGCTTGCTAGCTTTTGCAGACACAAAATCTCACTGAGAGAATTAAGTTAGTTCACAGTTACCAATTTTTCTCTCAAGAGTTTTATTTCTCTAATATGACAGTGCAGTGCACTGTATTGCTAAAATCAGCATTAATATCCTTTTTAAACCATTACAACCTGCAGATTTCAGAGAAGGCACTAATATGTATACTGCATAAAGATAAAAATATAAAAAATACAATGGATATATACTGTTCATTAAGTGAAAGGTACAATAGAATATGATTGGTATTTCTACGCATATATGTTATGTCATATGGGGAATGTCTCATTTTTCTCACCTACACTTAATAAGTATTTTTCCTTTTAAAATCAAATTTAGGCAACCTAAGTCTCTAATCAAGGTAACTTCTTGTTAATCCTGTCAGAGAGGTTGTCAAACGTGCGAGAAATGTCTGTGTCTCCTGCAGCCTGGAAATCTGCAGTAGGGCAGGAATATTATTGTGTTTTGGACAGATTTTTTTTTTTTAAACTTTCACAGTGTCACACTCCAAGTATTTATGTTGTCTCTCCCTAAAATTTTTCAACTCATTTACCAGTTTGGAACAAGCTTAATAGAGGGTAGAGGTCTCAAAACTCTAAACAGGGTACACTAAAACTCTACGGTCAGTGAAAATAGTTTCTATTTGCACTAGCCGGAGTGGAAAACCTGTTGTAACATACTGACGGAGAAAGAAATGAATGAGAAATGCATGAAATGACAAAGCCATACCCATCAGTCATTGTTTCTACAATTTTTATCTGATATGACCTCTTCCAGAAGTACTTTTATATCGGTTTAAATATTTGTGTTTTCAGATTAGAGAACAAAGTGTTGACAAGAAGAAGAAAAAGGAAGAGATAGGAGCTCTTTATTCTCTTTTGCCCAGGACTGGAACAAAGATTGACAATGCTGGTGAGGTACTAAGACAACAAGGTGTAGATAGTAATTACTATGATTGTTATACAAGAGCAAAGATACCTTAAAAATATAGAGAAAGGGCAGCTTAAAAAAACCAACAGCTTTCTGAAGAACTAGCCGCTCCCTGCTCTGAGTTTGAAGATCTGATTTGGATTACAGAATGCATAAAAAAATAGCCCAAGAGTACTTTGCTAAAGGAAACCACTGGAATAAATGTATGTGTATGTATGCACACATACATAGCTTTATCATCAGGTGTGTGAACTTTAAAACCTTCGCATTTCCTAAGTGACTTTTCAAGAGACATGGTCATCATGTTTTAAATACAGAGGTGTTACACTATTTGACTGATGGTTTAAATTACCATTTGCCTAAGGGAAGAAAGTGCAGCCTCTGGTGATCAAATCTAGTGACATATTTTCCCAAGAACTTACACTCCATTTGCTGGCTGACATGGATTGAATGAATGGGTCAGACGGCACATCTCTCTAGGCTAACTGTCCTCCTCAGGTTTCTTTAACCTACAGTTATGAATACAGTAAATTACATTTCATTCTGGATGATACTGTAGCTATTATTCTATCTTGATTCAAGCCTAGACTAAACCTTTGGGAGATGGAAAAAACTGTATAGTATTTCGTCAGAGCCCGAGTTATAACCTCTGGGTTACAATAAATTAAGTCCTTTCTGCCATTCATTGAAATGTTTGCCTACTATCCACTAAAATCTAGTAATTTATAATAAGCCCACTGTATCCTGACTCCTCAAGTCTTCTCTTCTGTTTCTCAGAAATTCTACTTCGAAACAGAATACAAAAATAAGGGAGCAACTGCAAGCGATGAAAGCAAGCTATGAACATCCAGTGCAAATGCTGTATTATGTTGACAAACTATTGAGAGAAAAAAGTAAAGCAAGGTAAACGTAGGGGAGAAAGTTACCAAAATTTCATACCTCTAAAGCAATCATTTCAGGAGATTATTTTAATTATATTAAATTACTGAGTATATTAGATGATAAAGCTGGCGACTGATCAGAAACACAGGCTTTATAGCAATGATTATCTCAGCAGCCAAATGATTCAAACTGACAGCGCACAGGAACTTTACCTTGTTTAGCCTTGTATCTTAAACAGAGTATTATTCGTAGTATGTACTCTAAGAGATACCACTGACGTGTCTTTGTTAGAAGAAATAAACAGCACAGTAGACTAGGAGGCAGGCAGTGTATTTTTAGCTACTGTTAGTGCAAAAGCCTCTCGGAAGTGTCTCTTACCGGTTCTCCTGCACTGCCTGCTGCGTGATGGCAATAACTGATGAGACCAGGGATGGGCTGTTCACCTTTTGCCATGATAACAGCTGGATTGGTGTAGGATGGATGCTTCTAATGCACAACACATAACAACTATGAATACAGTGACTGGAAAACATAAAACTATACACGCAAATGACTCAAAGGGAATGAGGTGAAAACAAGTGTGACACTGAAATGCCAAGCTCTTATGAACACAGCCAGTTTAGATCTCAGGTATTTTCTGCCTTTAAAAATTGCACATATTATTTATCTTTGCCTATACGAAAAGAAATGAATTGATTTAAAATTTTCATTAAAACTGAAACTTGCAAGTGATAATTACCTTAATTCATCTCTGTAAAGATATATGTAATCAAGATTTTCTGTACATGAGGTGATCTCCAGCTGCAGCTGCCTTAGAAACGTCAAGATCTCTCAGACCTGAATTCACATTTCTGGAGTTAGAATGCTTCTGCTTTGGTTTAGAAATTCTTTAACATAATTTTGAGTTACTTAGACTTTCAATTCCCATAATAAGAATTAGAAGCACAATTTGTGGAGTAAATACAGAACAAAGCAGTTTGGAAAAAAAATCTTTCCAAACACATAGGAATACATTGTCTTTCCATTTGAAAACTGAAGACATAAACCTGAGGTAAATATATATATCTCAAATAACATGATACTGCTCTGGAAAACGTCTAAAATTTGAACTGAAATAATTTGCAAGTGTTATCTAATTTTTTTCGTTTTGTAGTCTCCAACTTATTATTTTGGTTTGAGTAATGTTGATCTATGATTACTGGTGAAAGCAAGGCTATAAACATAATGTGACGACATTTAGCTTTGCAGAGGAATTTCACACCTCTTATGTGGACATGCACACTGGGATACAGTAGTCTGGATAGCTTATTAATTGACCTGCTATCTATCTGTCATACTTTTTCTCAATGTTTTTAGAAACCAACATTTTCTTTTCAAAATAGATATTATGGCTTAAAAAATTTTGTTGTGATTCCTTAATATGCCACCTACTGGACTTCGCAAGTTCAGGCGTGTGAGTACTTTGAATCAAAAAAAACGCACTAAGAACAGTCTGCCACATCAGAATGGTATCATAAAAATGCATGTTATCATCAAACATAATAAATAAGGTATCTCCCACTGCAATTTGAGATCATCTACCGAAACGAGATTCATATCTTTTTATGAAGCTGTATTTGTACAAAATGTACCTAAAATACATCTGATTTACCACACAGACATCAATGTATAGTCTTAACTTGCAAAGGAGTATTGGTGGAAAGTACCTGAGACAGAAGCTAAAGGGTCGCTTATGGAAACAAGCCGGACTCACCTTAGCTGCAATAGCTGCTGCTGTTATATGTGAAGAAGAACTGTCCTCTGTTGAGGCAACTCCACTATCCTTCTTCTCTTCCTCCTCTTCCTCACACTGTACTCCTTTGTCTTCTGTCTGCTTGTGAGGGCTGGTGGTTGGAGGAGGAGAAAGAGGAGGTGGTGGTGAAGGTAGATCTTCAAGCTCATCGTGTACCTCCTTTACTTTTACAATGGCATCCCGCAAAAGATCAATGGCATGAGGTAGGGCTGGCAGTATAAACTGAAAGCATTCCTATGCACAACAAGAAGAGAAATGACTATGAAAAGTTACCTGCAGAAGTAAATACAGATTTTTTCAGATTTACTCTTAAACGATAGTCTGGGTTTAGATGTATATTTTCACCCGATCATAAATAAAACCTTCAATGCCCTATGCAATTGCTCATAGAGGGTAAAAAAACCAAACTCAGAACCAGAACTGGGGACTATACTATAAATTTTTGCCTTTTTTTCATGCAAATACAGTAAGTTATAAAACAAGGCTGCTGTAATTAAGCTAATATTGGATTAAAACTTCATAAAACAAGAGTTAAATTTTCATGAATATGTAATACAGAAAACAGTTCACAGCAGTTGGTAGAATGCTACAAAAATGCAGAACGAAAACATTAACTCTCTCCCTGCAGGGATATTAGCTTCAAATAATTCCTATTATGTTCTTTCACAATTAGAGAACAATTCATAAGGGTTTCCACAATTACAATATAATTATCTTCTTTTTTATTCATGGACTTATCCTATATACTGGAATAATGACAAACTATACTGCTGTCGTTATAATTTTATATAACTCAGAAAAAATGTTCATAAATAATCCATTTTTCAAACCTCTCCTTGCTCTATGATCTTAAAAACAATTAGAAAGCGTATTTTATATGGCTGGAGAAAGCAAAAATACATATGCTGCTCAGTGCAACTGTTCTTGTTCCACAATGGGCATACACGTATATAGCTACCTCTGCTGCTAAAATATGCTATATTTAATCAAATCAAGGAGGAACGTCAGGATGTCACGCCGTGCAGGCTCCTGTGCAGATCTGGGTCAATACGAAATTCAGACAGGTTGCTTAGGCTTTTGTTCAGCAAAGTCTTGAAAAAATTCAAGAACAGACTCCACAACCCTTCTCAACAACCTGTTCTAATGCTTAATTACCCTCAAAGTGACTTCTTTTTTTCTTTTTATCCAGCTGGAAGCTATCTTCTTCAGTTTATGACTATTGTTGTCTCATCCTCCTCCATGGCACCTCATTAAAGAGTTTTCTTCGTGTCATTTGAGCAGACAGCATATGAACATTAAATTATTGGAAAATGATGGCAGGGTCACAAGAATGAATTGCCATGGCACTGCAGTTAGGCAACACACAATTTGACAGAGAAAGCTGACATTATTCCTTTTGGTGCACTTCATTTTCGGTCTTGTTTCAAGCATAAGGAAGATTTTTAAAAATGTATTTCAACACTTTTGAGTATCCAGAAAAAAAAAATTTTGTAAACACTGTAACAAATATTTTCAATATATAAAAATGACTATGTAGAGTTTATATAAGTTACTCAAAAACATGAATCTCAAACACTGTATTTCCTCAAAGCTTCTAAATAAGAACCCATCTTCCAGGCGCTCCTTTAAGAGTAATGAAAAGTCATACTACTTCATAGATATATAAATTCTTAAAACATTCAATCTGGCACTCTGAAGAACTGGAGCAAACTGTATGAGCATAAGAGGCTGTATATAATGAATATATATTAAAATATATTTTCAAACATAATGAAGAACTGTAAGTTCTAATGCAAGTGTAAACCTCAGAGTTATTGTGCTTCCACAGTATTCTTTTTAAAACGGTTTAAAATACTGAAGCATACAACCATCATTACTTCAGTAAAAAAGCAGACCTCAAGCAAGCGGTAAACAAGGTCATCAATCTGTGAACTGACCAATAATCATGGAAAAGTACATTAATGATTAACTCATTAGAGAAGCATGTTCCCCACTCCTGCCGCTGAAATGAACCCTTGTTGGCTTGACTGTTCATGAACAGGTTCCCAGGAAGTACTCTAAAAGCTCATGCTATTTGTAAAATTAATTGTTTTAGGCAATTGCTGGTACAATTATGAAAATTGCCATAGACCCAATGATTTCAATGAGCATCTGGTTATTTCACACTTCACACTCTTTCATAACATTAAATACCTTTTGCAAGGCTAAAGGAAAAGAAAATAGACCAGAACAACACAAAAATGGAAGTATTCTATACGTCTTGATTCAGTGGCACATGCCACACAAACATTCTCTGGAGAAAACATGTTTGGCATGCATTGTGTCCATTTTTGAGATGGAGCATTTACATTGCTGTCATTTTCTATTAATATTTTATGAACAAAATATGTATACTGCTGCAATTTCATAGCTTTATATGATTGTATTAATATGACGGAAAGGGAATTTGCAAGTCTTAAAAGAGAGAAATGAGAAAAATTCCTGGTAGCAACTCGCCCTATTTTGTTCTTGAGATCCAGTCTGTTATAGAACAATTTCCTTATCATTTGTCTTCAAAATCTTTGCTGAAATCTGATACTTTAAAGACATTCCATATTAAAATAAATTGTGACAGAACAGAGTATCAGCATGATAGGAACAAATAAATCATCAGTTTATAGAAAGCTTGCTTGTATAACAAAATGACATTTTTTTCTTTTCCAGCAGAATTACCTTTTTTATTACTTACTTTATATTGAATTATTGTTAAAATACTTATTATCTTTTTTTCCTTTCTTTTCCTGATCTTCTTTGTACAATTTACTTCTCTTCACAGTCTGAGTGCCTCAGGGCAGAAAATGACAACTTTGTCTCTAGCATGTTAGGAGTGCTACTGAACACAACGAAAAGCATTAGAGATTGTAGGCTATTTCATCTCTTTCTTAATTCAAGAAAAGAAGCATAGACTTCTGAAAAAAAATCTTACTGGGGTACCATGTCTCTAAGATATGGGGGAGGCCCACTGCTTTGTTAAATACATGTACATACATACGACTTCCACTCCAAACTGGAAGACTTTCAAGTAGGCATACTCCTGCCTAACCATCCTCCAATACTTGTTGCATGTTTTGAAGGTTTTTTAATTTATTTTCAACTACAGAGTCTCATTAGATTTTCTTAAAAGGCTCTAAGGAATGGCAGAATCATAGAAGGGCTTACTGAGTCCCCGAACTGAAACATGTAGATAATGTATCTCAAAACCTGTGATGGCTGCTTAAGATAAGAGTATCAAAATAGTTCATCTTCAACTTCCAGGTGACAGCCCACATAAACATTCTTTATCTCCAGACATAAATCTTTCAAGCAACAGTGACTTCAGGGCTGTGCTGCCAAACACATTAGTACTGTCTCCTCTGTGACTGGGTACTACTGGTTTAGAAGATGATGAACGACCAGGCACGCATTTGTTAGAGACCAGAAGTAAAGACATTTTTTAACAAGGCCACTGACATAGTCTGAGCCCTGGAGAAATATGTTCTCATGATTGACACGAGATCTACCTTAGCAGTCTTGTATCACGTTGTACAGCCCACTATTCAGCTTAGCAGTATTTGTGTGGAGAAGGCTGTTTTTCTGGATCTGTCAGCCAACTACACAGAAAGAAAGAGCACTGGAAAGATCTAGCCTTACTAACACAAACGAAAACAAAATCCTGATGTTTAATTGTATTTCTCTCAGCTCTACAGTCAGAAAGTAAGCATGAATAAAAACATAAAGCTTAACTTCCCTGCCCAAACTGAGCAAAATGCAGGAAGAAAACAAACTGTATAAAGGGTGTAAAGTCTGATACCCATATCCAAAAGACTTAAAAAATCCTTAAGCTCTTAAAAATGATGTTCCCTTTTTTCCCCTCTTGCTGACCAAAACCAGCAATATTCTTCGTACTCCAGCAAGTTCTACCATACGCTATGTCTTCCTCTTACTGGATGCTTTATTGAAAGCTGTGGACAACACAGGAATCGGGTACAGGCAGACTAGAGAAGCAGGAGGAAGTCAGGAGACCATTCAACTCTTCATTAGCACTGCCTGCTACACTGAGCGCTCTCTTGCACTACGTCTAATACTGTCCTGGTCATACAGTACCTTCAATCACACTGGAATTGTATCATTCCTGACTGAGAGTTGATGGGGTGTTCAGTTACATGAATATGCATTTCAATTCACTTTCGTAAAATTTGTTGCAGTGGGTACCATCTACCACTCAGAACAATGGGAGGTACTCATCATGGATCCTCAGTAGCAGATCAGTAAGAACACTTCTTACCTGTGATCCTTTCTTGCTACCTGGCAGATTAATTATGAGAGTTTTCCCTCTGATTCCACACACAGGTCTGAAAAGAAAGAAATCCAGAGTGAAATTCTTGCATGCAACTCCCTCCACTGTAGAAACAAGAACAGAACATTTAAGACAAATTCTATTATTTATCAGAATTTATAAACTCAATTTCAAAAAATATTTGACAATTGTATTCTCATAAAACAGCTCCGGAGAAGCAGTGCTGAAAAAGGCCAACGGAGTCTAACGTTTAATTGCTAGTACAAACACTGGCTAGTTTTCCATCTTTTTTAGATCTGTGCAGCTCCCTTAATTCTTTTGTTAACTTGCATCCAAAACATTCTTTGATATAGTCCCTATTTGCTCATATGCATGGTTCCTTTGTAATGTAAGTCATGGTGTCAAATACTATTTCTCTTCCCAGGTAAAAATACTAAGCCATGCTGGTTGCATTGATTCAAATATGTCTTTTTTTTTTTTAAAGATGCAACATAAGAAAAACACAGAGGGAAGTAATTCTGAAGTGAAAATCGCACTTATGCAATTCATATCTAATTCTTCCTAACAGCCTTCTTTCTCCCTCAAAAAATGGATGAAATCAACTATCAAAGACGGAAGATTTTATTTTTTGTCTTTAGAGAATTCCCTTGGTCTTGATGCAGGGCTGAACTCAGACACCCAAGTGCTGAATGCTTTCTGTTGTTTAGTTTGCCTCTTCCTCCTTTTAGCTAAATATTTATCAAGAAAAAAGAATCAAAATTATTGGATTTTTGTCTTGAAGTTGTAAAGAATGTCTCCTTCTTTTCTCCACTGTTCACAAAATCAGTGGTGAAAAACCCAGGGCTGGGATACAGGGATAAGAAAAAAGTAAAAGGACGAAACCAAACCACAAAGATATGGAGACTACAATTGAGAGAAAGTGTGTAACAATCTCTGTATCAAAGAAAATCATGAGCCGTAAGTGAAGACAGAATAGAAATGAAAAAAATTTCTTGATAGAGCACTACCAAAAATTTTGAGCCAAAGCACATGGTTTGTGGGGTAGCCATCTTCCCTGGATTTTTCCTTATAGAAATAATTCTCAGTGATTAATGTCTTTTATTGGTAGCATGGCATTTTCTAGCAGGGTAGCAAGTATTTTAGTGATAGCTCTCATAATGCTCACAATTAAATAGCACAGAGATTGTTTTTGTGCCACAGAATTAACTTCTGATCTCACAGTGTTATGGGTTTGCATGGCAAGGTTTTGGTAGCGGGGGGGCTGTAGGGGTGGCTTCTGTGAGAAGCTGCGAGAAGCTTCTCCCAGGTCTGATAAAGCCAGTGCCAGCTGGCTCTAAGACGGACGTGCTGCTGGCCAAGGCCAAGCCAGTCAGCAACGGTGGTAGCACCTCTGGGATAACATAATTAAGAAGGGGAAGAAAAAAACTCAGTGGTGAAACGGCAGTGAGGAGAGAGGAGTGAGATGATGTGAGATAAACAACTCTGCAGACACCAAGGTCAGTGAAGAAGGAGGGGTGAGGAGGTGCCTGAAACGCCGGAGCAGAGAGTTTTCCCTTGCAGCTTGTGATGAAGACCATGGTGATGTAGGCTGTCCCCCTGCAGTCCGTAGAGGTCCATGGTGGAGCAGATATCCACCTGTAGCCCGTGGAAGGGACCCCCCACCAGAGCAGGTGGATCCCTGAAGGAGGCTGTGACCCCGTGGGGACCCACGCTGGAGCAGCCTGTTCCTGAAGGACTGCACCCCGTGGAAGGGACCTATGCTGGGGCAGTTTGTGAAGAGCTGCACCCCGGGGGAAGGACTCACATTGGAGAAGTCTTTGGAGAACTGTCTCCTGTGAGAGGGACCTCATGTTGGAGCAGGGGAAGAGTGTGAGGAGTCCTCCCCTTGAGGAGGAAGCAACGGCAGAGACAACGTGTGATGAACTGACCTAAACCCCCATTCCCTGTCCCCCTGCGCTGCTCGGGGGCAGGAGGGAGAGAAACGGGAGTGAAGTTGAGTCCAGGAAGAAGGGGGGGGTAGGGGGAAGGTGTTTTAAGATAAGGATTTATTTCTTACTATCCTACTCTGATTTGATTGACGATGAATTAAACTCCCTTTTCTCCCCAAGTTCAGTCTGTTTTGTCTGTGACGGTAATTGGTGAGTGATCTCTCCTTGTCCTTGTCTCAACCCTCGAGCCTTACATCATATTTCCTCTCCCCTGTCCAGCTGAGGGGCAGTGATAGAGCGGCTTTGGTGGGCAGCTGGCAGTTATCCAGGCCAAACCAAAACACAGAGTCAAGCCAGCCTGAAGCAAAGCATTGTTTTCAGCTCGCAGCTTGAATGCTGCCTGACTCCTAGCCTCTGCTTTCCCATATTTACCTCTCGCACGCTATATACTCTCAATCAAGAAAGAATCCCAGGTAGTTGAGAAATGCTCTACTGCAATACAAAGATGAAGATCCTGAGTTAAAGAAATGTGCTCATTTACTCTTGTTGCAGTAGTCAAATATACAGAGCACAAACTCAATCCAGCAAATCCCATATGTGGGATACAGTTTATGATAGATTCAAAATAATGTAAATAGTAATCATCCACAGAAGAATTCAAATGAGGTGGAATTGTGTTTGGCAGACAGCTCCTTGAATAAACTACTACTTGGCTCTTTTATTCTGCTTTAAATAATTTCAAGCATTATAAGCTAAATAACCAGTACAACCAACCAATAATAAAAAAGAACTAAACCAGCAGCCGTTCTCCTGAAAGCTACAGGTTTTGGCTGCCAATAACCACATCTAGTGGCTCATGACAGAAATAGAGCAGCCAAAACTTTCTCAAGGGAGCATACAAAAGTAAATAAAAGTACCTAAGAACTGCACAGCTTGCAGAAAATATTGTGTGCACTCACAACACAAAAGCACATGAAATGTGCATCCATTCTAGCTAACTTGAGAGATAAATTAATGATATTCCTCCAAATGTAGAGCAGTTGAGGGAGATGCTTTGGATCCCGTGTTATCCTCAGCCTTGTAATGCAGTGGACAGAAATTTTAAGAAAACACAAAGAAGTCTGCAAAAGAAGAATACAAATAGAAGCAAGGGAGTGGAAGGAAAAACAGGATGCAGGAGGAAGAAAAAAATGGACATGGGAGGAAAGAAATACAGGTCGGATACAGAAGAAGGAATGGAGAACATGATCTCTTTGGGGCAAAAACATGATCTGCCTGGGAAAACATTATGCTGGCAAAAGCAGAATAGATGGGCAAGGAGACAGAGAGTGCTTTAAAAAGCCTCAATAAAGACTGGCACGGCATGGGTAGTGACAGGTAAGGAATCAGGTAAAGGGAAAAGAATTCTGGGACAAGGACAGTTTTGGAAGGTCACAGAGATGGAAAGGAAACACTTTCAGGAAACACATAAAAAGATCTATGACATTCTAAGATGCTCCCTGCTGGACCTTGGAACTGAATTTGAACCATGAGCATCTCACTGCCCCTCATTTGCCCGTAAGTATCTGTGTGATCTACATTTCTCAAACTGTGTACCTAAAATTAGCATAGGTTTTTGACCTCTCCTCATGTGTGCCTTAGTTCTCACTGTAAGGGAGGACCACAACACTACATCAATTTGCAGAATTTTCTATGAAAATATATTACCATTTTGTGTATCAGCATAACAAATGATGCAAGAAAAATCCCAGAGGAAGCGAGTTTGCATTCAGAGAAGATTCTGAGTAAAGAGTACCAGAACCGATACAGGATTATACACAGCACAGCCAAAGCAAAGCAAAGCAAATTTCCTTCCTCCATCTTAAGCATTTGCAGAGGAATTCTACAAAAAAAATGTAATCATAACACACACTTGCATTCATGCAGAACTGAGATTGCACAAGAAACCATAATGCTGTACCTTTGTAATTTTTGTGTACTTAGCTTTATGACCTGAACGATGTTATAAAAATCATGGACTTTTGCATGCTGATTACTTTTATGCCTGAAGTAAAGGTTTTCACTGGCAAATTTTTTAAAGCCTAATACGACCGCATGCAGTATCTTTGTAATGTTATCTGCCATCATTGTCATCAATTACTACTGAAAGTGGCTGTGGTTTAAGGGATATTTCCTTGCTATATGTACAGAGGAGTTAGGTAATCCAGCACTTTGGTTCCACTACCATTACAACATCCTTCCAGCCATTCTGATCACACCATATGCTAAATAAAACCTGGCAGCACCATCTAAACGGCTATCCTTTTCTTGATCAGAAACAGAACAGCTAAACTGACCTTTCCTCTCCTTGTGGTAGTATTCTGTTTTCCTTTCCCTTCAGATTAATACAAACTATGATATAAAAAATTGTATCCGATAAAAAAATGAAAAATGAAAAGTACTTGCTAATTGTGAGAGAATATGAAGTTGTTCACTTGGTAATGTTGCCCTTTTGGATACATGATACGTGATACGAAAAGTTTTAAATACCTTGTTGAATCACTAAACCTCTCATCTAAATGTCCTTTAAAAATGTAAGTATCTGAATAATAAGTTGCAGATTTGAAAGTTCCTTTTTTATTTCTTGTACAATTATTTTCTTGTTATATCCTCATTATACAATGAGAAATCAAAAACCTGTAACAGCCATTGTTCCTTAGTTACCTTGAAATAACATGCAAGCACTAACTTCTGAAAGGTATTGATATTACTAAGTCTATCATAAGTAAAATGAGGTAAACTGAAGGAATAAAATAAAAATCAACTCCAGAAAGAAATACAGGATAACAAGAGACGTCACTGGCAAAAAAGAAACACCAACACGCAGAGAAACAGTCACTCATTATTTACTAGGAAACATCAGACTCTAGGGGTTGAAGTACTATATCTGAAAGCATGGGATAAAATACCATTTAACTTATTCAGAGAGCTTTTGCTGATACTGGAATAAAAGCAGTATCAAAACAATACATTTGTATTTATCAAGAGTTTTTTTGCCAAACAAAGCATTTTAGTACTTGATGAACAACACCTAGACGAATTTCTCACTTGCCACCGAAATGCCATAGCTCTAGGATGAAAAGACAGCTATTTAACAGCATGCGTCACTATTACACACAACCTTGCACAGTAAATACAGGAGGATACAGTGTCTAACAGAGACAACAAAGGGAATTAAATGAGAGAATGCAACTGCCATTCTTGGAATTTGGCCACTTCTCTGCAGTTAAGACTTCTAGTCTTGATAACCATGGCAATCTTCAGTTTTTTGTGTACAGCCATTTCATGACAAGGTGTATTCTTAAGGAAATAGTTCACCTCATTTTCTGAAGGAAATAGTCTTACCTAGAGAGCATGCCCAGAGGAGTAACATTAAGTGATCCCATCAGCATTGCCAGGGCCATCCCTGGGGCTTCTCGCTCTATTACTTCTTTAGTGGCCTGAAATCAAAGATTAAATAGCGAAGTGAGTGAAATAGTACAAGGACAATAAAAATACGAAACCAGCTAATATTTGAGTAAGAATATCTCCTTTTTTTGCTCCTGCCAAGAGACGTCCTTGATAAATTCTCAACACTGAAATATGTTAAATAATTTTCTGTTGGTTGTGTAAAATAGGGAGAGACAAGGGGTCGGGAAGAAGCATTGTTAGCTGTACTGTAAAGACTCCTACAGAAAATTTTAAAAGTCAGGACCCTACATATATAGGAAATCTTAACCAACACCACATAAATAACAATACCTCCCTCTAACAGAAAGGAAAGAATGCTTGGGTACAGGCAAAGAAAAGACCAAATGTAACTGTCTTCTCTTCCTCATCAATCTCATGTGCATTTTCCCTTTGAGATTTTCCCAGGCATGATAAGGGTGAATCAGTCTGCGCAGAAGATAGAAAAAAAAAAAATTTGCAAAGGGAAGCCCATGTAGCAGGCAGGCAGGAAAATAGTAAAATGGTAATGATAATGGCCAGAGGCTGAGGCCTTCCCTTTTGATCATGTCAGCAAAACAGCAGTTTCAAACAGGCTGGTGGCTTTTATTCACAAGCGGTCCATATGCAGAGGGCATTGAGAAGCCTGGAAGTGGAGTCTGAAAATTCTTGTCTTTTTAGTCTTTTTCTACACAGGGAATCAGATGGGAAATTACTTTTCTGGGATGTGCACAATATTCTGTCCTTACTTCCCACGACAAATTTTCTCAAACACATAATCCATCCAGTCTCCCAACCTCTAACTTTAGTTAGTACATCACAGCTCAAAGATAGGTTGCAGTCCTACCCTTTCTTCATTTCCCTCACAGTAGTTGCTGTTCAGTGGATCATCTTGTTTCATGTTCTGAAACAAGATTCTACATTATTTGGCACAATTAAAATGTTAGCAATGCTCATAAAACTGCAAAATCCATTGTAAAACATCCAGTCAAATTACAACGCTTTGATGGTACAGCTATCAAAGCAGAAATAGAAAGCAGATCTTAAGTATAAGGACATTCTGAATAAGCTACATTTTCTTGGCAGTTTGATATAGCAAAAGAATAAAATGGAAGAAAACCAGATAAATTATTTTGTGGGGAAAGCTTAAATTACAAATGCTGTCTTTGTACTTTTGTAAGCTCCTAGTTTACAAACAGAAAAACAAAGTCACAGAGAAGGAAAACAACAGAACTAACCCAATGGCATTCCTATGAGAAGGATCCAGGAGTCCTATACTAGCTATACAGCTGAAACCCTTACAGGAAGCAATAAATAGAACTGAAAAAAGTATCCCTGAACAGTACAGATATTCAAGTGGCCATATTCTCAAACATTGCCACTAATCTTTAACAGCTTTTAAGGAAGTATGTCAGTATCAGAAGACATCAGACACAGCTACCAAGTAAACCTTCAGATCTTTTATTAATAAGAAAACCTGGTACGTGCTCAGTTGTGGGAATCAAGAACTCCGGTTTATACAAAACCAAGCAATTTCAATTCAGCAGCTGACACCACAGTCTCTTCTATTTCAAGCATAGTGTGCTGGATTTAGCATCTGCCACCCTCTACGCAGAAACAGAAAAGACATCTAAATACAACCCAGTGTCTGTATTTTCATATGGGGGAAACGAGAAGAAACAGGCTAGGAATGATGTAGACAAAACTAAAACCTCTCCACTGACGGAGATATTGCCTAAAGATACCTGCTGAGCTATTAAATTACCAATCACATTAAAAATTCTTAAGACTATGCATAGACCTGATGATTTTTATAGTAGAGAAGACAAAGGCATTGCAATGGTGAAGAGATGCTTTGCTGACAATGAAAATGTTGGTGAAACATAGAATTCTCTGTGTGGGCATACATTGTCAGTCTGTATCTATGCCTTTTATTTCAACTAATACCGTACTTCAAAGCTATTCAAAGCTGGTTTTAAATACAAAGTGCATTTTGAGATTTCTTTTTTGCCCTTGAGCACAGTGGCACTTTGAAGATATCATTAGTTAAAATTCTAAACAGGCTTCAAAGGTAGTACAAGATGCAAGAGTTCCATAAACAGCGATCCTGCAGCTCAGGGAGTCCTTCAATGAAATTCAAGTCCATTCTCCAACTTCACAAGAAAAATGACCTTCACAAAATGCCACTGCTAGCAGGCAATGTGATTATTAAAAATGTATAGACTAAGCAACAAAATCTGAAAGAGCAGAAAGTCGAAACAGCAGTACAGCCCTCAATAGGAGTTTCTAAAAATACTTATTTCAAAATGTATATGCTTATATTTATTACTGTAGGCAGACTTCTCCAAACAGGGGAATGCTTCCTGTTTTTACATTTGCAGCCTGACTGCATGGATGTAACCAGAAAAGGCTGCTGCTAAGTAAACAACTTTTACTGTGACATCTGCTCTTGAAATCAGCCACTGCAAAGTCCACTCCTGGGATGTCCTCAAATAACACAAAATGTGCAGTGTACAGGAACTGAAACCACCATCACACTGGGAAGCACACTCTTAATTAACTATACATACATGACTGAAATAAGTGGTGCACCAGTGATTTGCAGATACTTTGTATTTATCTGTAACAACTCTTTGCTTCACCTAACAATGTACTAAAGTGCTGGTGGCCAGGTTTTCTAATACTTCTTTAAGGTTTGAAGGAAAGGTGGAGGACACAGGGCAAAACTAGATTTTCATCAGTGTCCAGCTCAGGAGTTAGCCAACATCTACCTGCATGCAAACTATTAAAGAATCAGTGACTTAGCACGTTCAGGTTTTCTAGCAAGGATGAATTAATGTTAAACTTTGTTTCATGTGCAATTTTTTCTTGGTAGTCTCACCATCAGCCAGCTTTTGCCTGCTGCGGGGGGCCATACTGTTTGCACAAAATGAATCACAAATCAAGGCTGTTGCCCCTGGCTCTTTTACAACAGCAATGACGACACTACTACATGGGCAGAAGCAGGAAAAAACGATGAAGAGACTTCTTTCAGAGTTGTCACACTGACACCTTCATCAGGATCAAAGCTATACACTGATATCTCAGACCTGAGGCTGAGGACTATATAAAAAGTAGGCGGACAATACTGGAGTAAATTTGCATAAAATACTAAAATGACTGCAAGGAAGTGTCCCCAGTTTCTCCTACATAAGGTGGTAGTGCAAAGAAGACAGATGGATGCAAGACAGAGGTGGAAGAGAGGGGTTCCACAGCAGTGGAAGCATTTGAAGGTTAAAAGCAAGAGTTCAGGAGAGAGACAGAAATGCAGAAAGGCGAGCTTGGAGGCTGCAAAGAAAGGAGAGGTCTGTCGTTCAGATGGCAGAAGGGAATGTGGGAAAAAGCAAGCCTAAGAAGAAAGGAAGAGAGCAAGTCCAAGCAGCAGGATTGTCAGAAGATCAGGGATGAGAGTAGAGTGAGGGCAAGTGAATGAAGTGAGTGGGATGGAAATAAGACTGCACCAGGTGGCTTGGATATACAATATTCGAGAGAGAAACTCAGGAGAAGCAAAAAAGAAGACAGGACATGGTAGAAGTGTCAGGCTGTGGGAGAACCAGGGAGAGAGACAATGGGACTGAAACAAAACAGTAGTTTCTACTCCAGAGCAGACAAGTAGAGACTAACAATTAAACAATTATTTCAAGGAACCATTTAGGACTTACTAAAAACGTCTATGAGAGCAATTGTTCTTATATTTCATTACTATATGCATAAACGCAGTTTATTTTAAAACTCATTTTTGATTGTTTTTGAAATGCCTTTTTACTGGGTTAGGGCATTATGTTCCCAAACCAGCTGATACATTTTTAGATATCTTTGACGTAGCTGTGGTTGCTTAACAGATGGCTTGCTGCCAATTGGTGTCACAGAGTTTGCTGCTGCTTCACTGCCTTTCTTTGCCTACATATAAATCAAGTTAGTTCAGTTCCTAACCTGTGGAAGCCCTCCCAGGCAGCTTCTGGAGGACATACCCACTGCAGACTGATTTAATTAAAAGACGTAGAACTATTCTTCTTGAAATGTTCAGGAACTCCTTGTCTTTCAGGTATTAAACACAGCAAAGTTCAACCTCGTAATAGTAAGTAATGATCGGAGATAATTCATACACTCTTCAGTGGTTTTGGGATGGTAATATGGTTTTATTTCTTCAACTAAAATGCAAAATATGAGCAGTCACAATAGATTCAATTAAATTAAGATGACCAAGACTGTTGAAAATATTATTTCTGTTGAAAAAGTTCAAATTTATAACTCTGCATAGCATACCATAAAGCTATTTATGCAAATTAATGGACAAATTTGCAGATAATTTATATTTAACAGACTACAGAATTAGCATAGATAACATTTTATTACCTACTTGAGCTTACCATTGAAAGTGGAAGTCTTGGAAGGGCCTAACCAAAGAAATACATATATACCTTCTGCAATAGAGCTCACAGACAACAGTCAAACCTCAGAAGACTGGACAAAGAACTATGGAGACAGATCAGTCACAGAATCACAGAATCACAGAATCACAGAATCACAGAATAGTAGGGGTTGGAAGGGACCTCTGTGGGTCATCTAGTCCAACCCCCCCGCCGAAGCAGGGTCACCTACAGC
>Ga0065711_1026585_pt1 | contig 65136 bp, 35 predicted proteins | sample Hoacrofraction12_FD_59098 | JGI IMG/M metagenome (GOLD analysis project Ga0065711, IMG submission 59098) | Hoatzin crop microbial communities from Cojedes, Venezuela - Epithelial fraction 12 v2 (version 2) | ecosystem: Host-associated > Birds > Digestive system > Esophagus > Crop | place... | reverse complement strand
TTTTTTTTTTTTTTTTTTTTTTTTTCTTTTTTAAGAATTTACTAATCGGTTCTGTTCAGTAAAACGTGTTAAAAGTGTGAGCTTTCTGTACTTATTTATCCCTCTGGTAGATGGTGATTTCATGCTTTGCTGATTCCGTTTTGTTGTCTTCCCCTCTCCCTTCTAATTTTTTTTTCTAAAAAAAAGATCATCTAAATAGAGAAGTATTGGCTGTGATGAGTTGCTAGTTCTGCCTTCTGTTGACACATCCAAACATTGCTCTTTTAGCCAGTGAAGAAGAGAGTAAGAAGCATTCTAAACCAAAGGATGCAAAAGGTTTTTACTACTTGTGGAGTTTCTGCTCCTTTGAAACAGCAAAGAAACTTTTTTTTGCTCGGTTTTAGGGGATTTAGCCAGCCCTAAATTTTTAATATGTTTATCTTTAAGGATCTTTGGTAGTTGATCAGATTGAGGATTATAACTTGATCCTATTTAGCATGAAAGAAGGTGATGATCGATAATTGGTATCGAGCCCTAGCTCTGTGCTATATTCTAACACTTTGGAAATAGTAGTGGCTAGAAAAGAGGAGCAAAAACCTCTGAATTTCAGTGATAATTCTGTTGCATTTTGTAATTTTTGTGTGCATTTTTTTTTGTTTCTTTTATTTTGCCTTTTTTTTTTTAAGGAGGAGAATGAGCTATGTTACATTTATTTCATAATCTGAAAGAAGAATAGCATTTGGAATAATGGCAACAGGAGACCTAAAAGGAAGTTTAAGAAAAATAGAGCAAGGACTTCGCTTGTTAAATTATCCAAGAGATGTGGATTATACAGTGTAAGCGGCAGTGTGAATAAATTTTTGCTAATAAATGATGACAAGACGACATGTAAACAAGATATGTATAAATATTAGCATTGCACTCAGTGATGAGTAAGCACAGCATATGTCTATGGGAAGTTGGGGTTTGGTACACGTGAACTGGAAGATAAGGGGGTGCAGTTTTGCTATTCTGAGCAATCCTTAGAATAATCCTAAAGTATATCACTACCTTGCTCTTCTTTCCTCTGTTGTTTTTCACTTTGATTAATCTCTCACCTTTATAATTTCTTTGTAAGTGCTAGCAAAACTTTCTTCAGGAAATTTCATCCTGTGAAGAGTTTAAAAAAAAAAAGTGTTGAATGTTGAGATGGAAATGCTGGTGGGTTTTAGACTTGACAATGTTAAAATTATATGAGGGTCACAAAAGAGTTGTGAATATTTTACAGGTAACAGTCAAGACTGCTGAATGAGATATGCCTTGTAAAAAACCTTTAAGTGAAGGAGATACTTGGGTATAACATGCTGGCTATATTCAAATACCACTCAAGTTAAATGTTTGAATTCATGTAATGAAAGGCTTTTGTTGTCTTCTGCTGTGTAAAATACTTCTGTTTCTCAATAGGTTAGTAAAGGGTGATCCAGCTGCATTTTTGCCCATCATCAGCTATTCTTTTACATCTTTTTCAACTTATATAGCAGAACTTTTGGTGAAGTGTGATGTAGAACTCACAGCAAAGAGTGACTTACGTTTTATTGAAGCTATTTATAAGGTATCTGTCTTCATGTTCTTTGCAGAAGAGACACAGTTTCGAGTGTGGCCTCATAAAAAAATTAAACATAAGAGTTTTACTAGAAAGTGGAAAATTTTTGGGAATGAATGCGAACTGTGATTCTGTTAGAATTTAAGATGAGTAGTAAGTCACTGTGTGGCAAATCTTTATTCAGATTTTCATGAAAATAAGGCTGGATATTATTAGCCAAGTCTCAATTTTGAGACAATTGCAGAATCAGTAATATTATTGCGTTTTACATTAGTTGTGAAGAGTACCAAAATATTTATTACACAATACGTTTTTACAGAAGTCACCTGAGAAGAAATCATAACCAGCAAAAAATCACAACAAACTTCAATAATTGTAATTGAAACACAATTAAGAAATAGTTATTTTAAATCACCATGCAAAATTAATATATATTCCAGTTCTAAACAATTTATAGATCGGAATCAAATCAAATTCTTAACTGAATGAAAATAATTTTAAATTGTCCTTAAAAATATCCGTAAGCACGTTTTTATAAAAGGTGGCTTGATGTATTAACGAATATTAGCTTACTCGGAGTAGTTTTCCGTCTGAGGAGGACAGAGACTCCTTTACAAAGAGGCTCTGTGAGAACTGTACTTAGCCCTCTGATGCATTTGCTGAGATTAATACAACTTTTTATTGTGCATTCAGTTTGGAAAGTTTTTGTTTAAGTTTTTAAATATTAATATCTACAGTCATTTATTTCAAAATCTTAAGAGTGTGAGTTAAACTTTGCAAGAGTGGTGTGAATGAAATGTTTCTGGAAGTGATATGTTGAAAGTCTAGTTAGAAGAAACAGCTGAGAGTATGTGAGTAACCAAATGAGAAAAGGTTTAACTGCTGAAGTGCAGAATGAAAGAAAACACTGTAGAAAAATAAGAACCTGGGCATGCCACTTCTACAAAAAATTGTGTGGTGATTTTGAAAGTGAAGTTAGCTCGTATTTTGTTACAGCTTCTTCGAGATCAATTTCAATATAAACCAGTTTTAACAAAACAGCAGTTTCTTCAGTTTGGCTTTGCGGAAAGAAAAATGCAGATTCTTTGTGACATTATCAACTGTGTGGTGAAAAAACATAAGGAATTAAGTAACTCGAATAAGGTACTGATTAAATGATAACTTTATTATGAGATGTTTCTTTTGACATGCTTGATGCTGCAGGTAGAAGCTGAAGAGCAGTTTACATGAAGGTGCAGCATCACGGATAGTCAAAATAGGGGGAAAATTAGTATGAAGATCCGTTGTAAGATGCTTGAGTGCCATCGTGTATACAAAAGATACGAAGCTGCCAATGCTTCATGGTATAAACAAAAAAATACTAGAGTGAAGATAAATCTGGTACTTGGTATCCTTACCGTAAGTGATAGTTTCTTTTACACTTCTCAACGTAGTGAATGTTTGTGTAGCTTGGTAGACTTTGCAGGCAGATTTAAAAACAAAGCAAAACCATTGGATATGTTGAAGTTCTGGTAACAATTTAAACATGCCACTTGTATTTGTGTTTCAGTGGTATACATCTCAAATCTGATTATTTTTATTAATCATATTTGGTTTACATTAAGGCATTTTTTTATCAGTGTATGCTGTGTATCAGTGTATGCTTTAATAAAAGGAATTTTCAGTCTTCATATTTTACAGGATTTTGTTTGAGTTTATAACAGTCTTCACGACTTCTGTATACTTTATGCCCCCGAAAGTGACCAATAACTACATTTTTGTCATATTCATTTGTCTTTCAACTCTGGTACAAGTTGTCTTTTCTCTCTGCCCCGAACTTGATGCAGCCTTGCATAGGCATTAATGAGTGTATGAATACAGCATTCACTTTCAGATCTGTTTTCTCTGTAAATTTGGGTCATGCTTAATTTTTGTTTTTTAGATACTACTGTACTGCAAAGGTTTAAATGTGTTTATGTGTATGCCATGCAGTATTCCTGCCTGTTAATGATAGCAGAAAATGGGATGTGTCATCTCGTCCCCGTGCTCCACTTTCCCCCCTCCCTCCCTTGGAAAATATTCCTGTGTTGGAAGCGTCATACTTTCTCTTCACTTTGAAGGTTAAATCCCAAACAAGGAAAAAACTCAGATCTTTTAAATATGAAGTATGGTCGAATTGTGATAATGTCCTTGCTGATCCTTGTGGCAGTGCTCTGAATTCCAAGCAGGTATGAAAAAAGTTTTTATGTTGTATGTCTAAAAGTTAATCTTGTTTGTAGCAAGTCAGATTCTTTCTGGAATATGTGCTTTCTTTTAGGTTTTAAAGTTTGATCAGACTTCCCCCCCCCTCACGCCCCTCAAAGTACGGTTGACTGAAATAGTAGCTAAAGTACAGAGGATATTCCTTCTCTCTTTTGCTGAGTAGTTGATCTCAAAGTCTTGACCTTGACGATCTAATACTGTTGTTTTCTGTTTGAATTTGATCAAATGGAGGGACAGCAGTGAAAGTGAAGATGCAGCTGGAAAAAGAATATACATTCGATTTGGTTATTGAAGTGAAGGCCTAACATTGCAATGTTTTCAACGTAGCTTTCAAAATAATTTTTTGCTTTTTTGTCTGAATCTGTTCAGCAATGATTTCTTAATGTAACGTTCCTCTTGGCTTTAGCTTTACAAGAGTAGCACTTGATTTTGTGTGTTAAGCTACTCTTGGCCTGTGGAAGAAACAGCTTTCCTAATATTTTCTGTTACAAGGGTGCAAAGTAAAATTGTACAAAACTTTTAGGACTGTGACTGCCCATTAAAAGTTGGTGACTTCTATTTAGAAGGAAAATACTGCTTTTGGCAGCGAGGAAAATTTCGCAAAGAAAATATTTTGAATGAATTATCTGGCACTTCTGGTTGCTGAATGGTAGAACCGAATGGGGATATGTGCGTGTGTATTAAGAATTTCCTAGCAGAGGAGGGTTTCAGTTTCACTAAAACATTTAGGAACTGTAAGTGTTAAGATGCTGCACAAAACTAGTAACTGTGGGTTCTTAATCATTAGGTGATTTTGGTTTTGGTTGGTAGTGATCGTAGGACTCTATGAAACTGGAAAGGAAGGTGAAATTTGTCTCATTTTGTTCTTTTAAAGGGAAGAAGGGAAGCATTCAAAGGATGTATCTAGTAGGGCTGTTTTCCTGGCAGTTGTCAAGAGAGAGTTCTAATCTACCTAGTTAAACTTTTTTTTTTCCTGAATGTTTGAGTGGTGGTTTTGATGTTGGAACTATGTATACATATGTTAATACATACAGTGAGATTCATACCTTCCAATCCACACTTTGAAATCTTAACAACCCTTACAATAAGAGAGGACATTAATGCCTTCATTACTGTTTATGGAAAGGAACCAAGGTACACAGTACATAGGGTAAAGCGTGTGCATGTTTGTTTTACAGCTCTTTCATGTCTATATGTTTTTTTAAATTAAACTGCGTGCTGTTGCTTTCTATGTTTTGCAGCCAGTTGGGATAAGATTGTCATTTTAATATAAATAAATAAATACTAAAATGATAGGTCTTTAGTGTCAGTTACTTGGCTGATGAAATGAAATGTTCTTGTAATGAATAACACCAGTGAATTCTTTTTTTTCCCCAACATACTCAGAAGAAGCCTCACGTAGAACGGCACTCAGGAAATGAAGTTAGTGGTGACCTTCATCCACTACCCCTTCCAGCACAGGGAGGTAGTGAAGAAGAATTGTGCCTAGATCATGATGTTGTGGAAGTTAAATGTGAACAAGTAAGAACTTTTGTTTTAAGATGCTGTCTGTATTTTTAACTGTTGTTACAGAACTTTTCAGAAAAGATAAAGGTTTTAACAAGATAGCTGGATGCTCCTTAAGTATAACTAACAGATATATAATAAATATATTGAAAAAAGCCAGTTAAATTATGTCGTCGTTTCAAGAGCCAGTTCTGTCAACAGTTTCTTTAAAAGCTGAGTTCCATGAATATTATGGCAATTCCAAAAGAAAAATAATTTTCTAATGTAGCAGAATGTGATTACTGAACTTCAGAAAGATTCCACTTAATTTCATTGATCAAATGATGAATTATATCTGTTTTCTAATTAGAGGACATGATCTTATCCATATTTTCAGGTCATAGAAGATAATTCTCAGATTGAGTTCCTAAAGAGTCAGCTTGCTGATTGCCAGGAAAAGCTTCATAAGCTAGATTGTATGGAAGATAAACTACACGTTTTAGAAGAGAAGCTGAAAGGGAAGGTGATCATAGATGAGAAGGACTGGAATAACTTGTTGAGTCGAGTTTTGCTTCTTGAAACAGAACTGTTGTTGCAATCCAGAAAGGTATGTTAATTTACGTTTCCCTTCTGTAACAAAAATCACCCACACACAGTGTTACCAGCCTGTTTCTGCTCTTCCTGCCTCCTGATGTATGCTTTTTTCACTATTTTTAGAGGCATGATCTGAATGGAAGTGCTATTTATGGAGTTGGTGGTACTTGTTTCTTAACTGTGAAGTTCTGTTGTTTTCTCATGCTCTGGAGCGAAGCTCTTCATTGGAAATTGTTTCCTTGCAGGAACAGCACGTATAGCTAAGCCTATTTTCATTAGTAATGAATGTGTGGTTTTTTTATTTCCTAGTGAACTTGTAGAAGGAAGCTTTTGAAGACTTTTAATTATGTTGTCTTTGAAAGCGTAATGTTTCTGTAGTTGAGAGTTTCATCATGCTAGTGACACATTTAAGAGTTTACTTACTCTGGTCTGCATTATTTTGAATTTTCTTATACTGGCCTGCAAATGTTGCTGCTGTTGATACAGTTGAATATCTACTTGCTGTTGATGCAGTTGAATATCTGTGTTTTTTTAATGTTTCAAACTTTAATCAGATACAGATATTCCCTTTGGAAAATTAAGTCTTCAATCTATATAATTAATGTTGACAAAGAAAGGTGGTGTACTGAATGGAAAATACAAGATTAATGGAAAAGTTTATTTTAGTCCCGTTCTTAGTTTGTGGCTATTCAAAATTCCTAGCCTAATCGATGGTCTTTCTCCATTTTGCGTGTCTCTCCAACCTTCCTGTTTCTTGTCCATGATATTCATTGCATTTTTAAATGTGTAAAAGTGCTACAGTTGTGATGACTACATTTGGCATTTTTGTCAGAGAAAATCAAGTATTTTGTTGTATTAAGACTCTTGCTATTTTTCGTGCTGTTGAAAGGTCCTTGTATGCGCATTATGTAATTTCATATGTGTACACATGCAAGTATTATGAGATGCAGTGAACCATAGCATTTTTGTGATCATGTGCTTAATTTCGAAGTGCATTTGCATGTGTATCTCGTGTATCCTTCAGATACTGTCAGATGCTTTCCAGAGGTTGAAAACTTGCGTGGAAAATAGTTGATCAGTGTTGCATTTTTCTCTGTAGTTGTAAAAATGTTGAAAAAATGTGTGCGGGCCCTGCAAATTTGAAAATGTCGCTAATGCTTGTATACAAGATGTGGGTTTTCTTCTGTGTACCTTGAAGGTGTGCTAGTTATGCAAAGTCTTGAAGTGTTCGGACTAATCACTAGGTTATTTCTAAAGGTTGCAGTTCAATTGATGAGGATTGACATTGTCAATCACTTTTTTCTTGAGTTTCAGGTCTGTAATGGCTCAAGTGATTTACCATTTGAAATCAATTTCTTATGGATATTGTAATTTAATTATCAGTAGACATATGTCCAAATAACACCACTGGTGATAATGTTTTATTCTGCTAGCAGTCTCAAGAAACTTTCCGCTGAACAACCATAGATGGTTTTGCTACCATTTCAAGTGTATTCTCTTCAAGAGATGGTTGCTGTATTTATGATAGTAGCAGCATGGGAAAGCTTGTGTTTCAGACTAGGCTTGTTCTTTTATTTCTGTAAATTTGGTTTATTATTACTTCAGTAGCGTATTTATTGCAGTTGTTCAAAGATTGGGAATAGTATTTGGAAAATACTAAACATTTATATCACTCAAAAATTTCCAGTAAGATAGTTATATTTCTGTACTGCATGTTACTGAAAGAAGTCATCTGCAGAAACAAGTTCAAATTTAGTTTGTGTGGCATTGTTGCTTGTCTCTTTTTCAAAGCAAAAGAAGCTGTTTTTTATATTTAAAAAAAAGAAGTCTTCAAAACCCTGACTTTTTTTGCAGTAGGCGTTTGAAAACTGCCAAGAAATAATCCTTTGGGCCAGAGAATTGCTGCTTCTTTGTTTCATGAAATTCCATCCAAGTTGTGCTTCACAGATACAGAAACAATTCAGAATTACTCCTTTCTTCTTACTCTTGCATTTTTCAGGGAACTTTTGGCATCTAACCAGCATAGCAGGAACACTCTCAGATCTGTCTTGCACTGCTGCCAAAGGAGCAGCAGCTGTGCATTTAGCTCTGGGAAAGTCTGAAAGCTACCAAATCCATTTCAATGAAAGGAATTGAGCAGAAGTAGTCAGTGCAGATACTTTTTTTTTTTTTCCCCGAGGTATCTGTTATTATGGTTTTTTCCAGCTTCTTGCCGCACAATACCTACTATTTCTCCCTCATTCACTTATTTGGGTATGATATTCCCCTGTTAACTAATATAGTTACTCTAGTACGTAAAGTGACATACTTTACCAAAGGCTCAGTTTTCAAATCATCGCAATAAGTGCTTGGTGGAAAGAAGTCTTAAACGTTGTTTATGAGCGTTGGATTTTTTTATTTTCAAATTTGAATATTGCACTCAAAAACATTTGTTGTTAGTACAACATGAACTCAATCTAGCTTAAAAAAGGTTGTTCATAAATAGGAAAACAGAATTAAACTGAGACTCTTTCTTAGAAGAGCCCTCTCTCATTTCGGAGCCTGGGAAACTAGCTCAAAATAGACTTTTCAGTTGTAGGCATTTAAGTGGAATGAATTTCAGTTCATCAATAGGTTAATTTTTTAGGACTGGGGAGCTGCATTTCTGAATATCAACCAGAAGTAGAAGGTACACTTATTTTATTAAGGTAACAGCAGCCAATATCAAGATGTAATTGTTAGCAAAGTCCAAGAATAGTCTCGTTCATTCTGCTCCTACCTAAGTTGTATGCACTATATTTGGACCAGGTTTTGACCTGTTTAGGAACAGCAATATTGATACTAAAAAAGCCCCCATGAAATAGACTAGATTTTTAGTGCAGTGTATGTATGGAAATTTTGGATTTTTTAGTCCCGTAAAGACAGTTGTGCAGTGCCAACATATCTGGATGGTGTAGCAAATGCATACATAATTAATACTTAAGTACACTTTTGTTCAGTCAAAAGATGATTTAAACATGGTGCATGGCTAAAACGCAGTAAACTTTTATTTCAGAAAGACTTATCTGCAGACTTAAGCAATATAAGTCAAGAATGTACTTCTAGTAGGGCTCCAGTTTCTCCTGGTGAGTATCTTTTTAGTTGACATCATATGCTAAACACTTCTTGCTGACCTTGACTAGAATAATGTGTTTTAAGTAGACAATTGCAATTAGTGACCTCTGAATTTAAATGTGTGCTGCAAATTAGAAATTACCCTGCTAGTTCTTTCATGTTTGTAATTTATTCTTTAGAAGCTTTATTTACCGACATAGTTTTTGAAGCATTAATGAAAATATATAGCATAGTAATTAACAGTTACAAAGAACTCCACTAAAATTCTCAAAGATGCATATTTGATTAAGGTGCTATAGCTAAAGCTGTGAAAAACAATAATGTTAACTGCACTTTAAAGCAGTTGTCATAATGTTTTAAAAATAAACTATTTGTAAGTGCAAAAAGAATTATATTTGCTGCCGTGAGTTTGTTAGAATTAAAATAGTGTCACATTTATGATGTTGTTTTTTACTTTTATAATGGGACTCAGGACAAATCAGGACATTTTCCTTCATAATCCATGTTGTTTTTCAAATCACAGAATCACAGAATGTTTGGGGTTGGAAGGGACCTCTGTGGGTCATCTAGTCCACTGATGAATGTTCTTAATAGTTTCATCCCTTTTGAAGCAGCAGCTATCCAACTAGCATTTTCGCTAACCTTTCTTATTTTGCATAGCAAGACAAAATCTCGTTCTTCCATTTCCAACTTAATTTTGACAACATACAAGAAGTAAATGAAACAGCCTTGAGTGGGAAAGAAATTAAAAACGTTCCCCAGGCCAGAAATAAGTCTGCTCTCTTCTTCAATGGTGGCTCTTTAGCCCTTACCTTATACCATTCTGTTTCTCCTATGGCAGCTGTTATTTCTACCACCAGTAGTAAGGAGGATATTCTGTTTCCCATTCTCAGTTATTTGGCATTTTTGTCCAGTGTTGGGCTCTTGCATTGAAATTAAAAGGGAATCGCAGTAATCCAGTTTCCATGGAAATTAGGAAGGCAGTTTCTTGGTTATGTCAAAGTTTGTTTTAATTTTGAAGTCTCAGAAATAGGACCTTCTTTTTACAGACCTTAGAAAACTTGCAACGTGTTTACTTCCTTTCGTAAGTTTAGTGGTATGTTATTGGTGCTGAAGTCAGCAAGCAGGCTGATGGTCTTTAAAAGAGACTTCTTCTATTTTCAGACTTCTAGAATTCTCCTGAACTTGCTATTCCTGTTTTTGTAAAATATGATTCAGGAAATTTTAGGCATACAAGTTACGCGGCCAGTCTTAACTCTGCTATATGAGATGTATAGCACTCACAATGCTTTGATGCTCTTTTTGGTTGTAGTGCTCTTCAGGAAACACAGCTGTATTGGAGAAATGCCTTTTAATTGATTAAAAATAATTTAATATGATTTTAAATATAGAACAGTGTAGCTAATCGTGTTCCAAAGGTATGATCCATAGATGGTGACCTTACTAAAAATAAAGATATGGGAACGCTTTTCCTCTTTTTCTAAATCCTAAATTCTCTTCCCTGACAATAGCATTTTAAAATTGCAAAGAATATCAAAGCCTTCCCAATGTAAAAGAAAATACTGTTTCTGCTGAATGGATGCTAAACCTACCCCAGTGGGGTAACTAGGGGAAACAGCAAGAGCTTGATACAAATTTTATGCTAAACAAGAAGGTGAGGATTTTGTTTATATTTTTGCTGCTTATAAGGCAGGTTACTTAGCACAAATTAAAGACATGTTTGAACAGGCAGTTTACAGTAAAAATAATATAAATGATTTGAAATTACTATTAAATGTTTGACCCAGTAATTAGACTTCCATAAGTCTTGATCTGACTGTACTCAGAATAAAGGTAGCATTCCTAGTAATCTTTTTGGATTTTATCTTGTATGTGTTATTCATAGTATAATGCACTTACCTTGTTTTAAGAAAATGAGAAACCTGTTTTGGACCCTCACCAGTAGCTTTTCTTCTTCCATCTCTAAACAATACGTTCTCTTCTGTTACTACATATTGTAAATCAAACTATTTGATAGCTGACCTTGCAATAAGAGAGCAAAAAGGCAAAAGTGACATTTCTCCATAGATACAGAGAGGAAGGAGGAGATGCCAGAGAGTCCTCATCAGTTGTCTGGATTCAGTTCACTGTTACTCACAGATCCATCTCCCAAAGCCATGGCCAGTAATTCTCATGGTCTGACAGACATTTCAAAGGTAAGTAAAACTGGCAAATGCTTAGCTGATTTCCCTTCTGAGGTCAAGAGAACAAGTAAGCATTATTTTTAGTTGAGTATACTGCTAGTGGAAAACAAGGGAACTGTGCAAAACTACATCTAGGTCTGTCTCATAAAAATCCTTTTGATATGTAAACAGTGCTGAAAGTCACATTTTCTCTGTGAATTTTTCAGGTTGAAAGTCCATCTGAAGAATGTTAGCTTTGAAGAGTTCAGTAACTTTTTTTGCCTTTAAATTGCAGGAGACAACAAGACAAAGAATGGAAAGGATAAGTAAAATGTAAGTAATAGGAAAGGGCAGCAGGAATTCATTTCCCAGGAGGGAGTTGTACTGGACTAAGGCATATAGAGAACGTACATATGTGTTCCAAACCTCAAAGGTCTCTACATCAGGTGTGGCATTTCCTTATGACTCTGCTGGATAATAAATCCACTTACAGTTCTGTATTTGTGGGATGAGTCACTGTTTTGGTTTCTAAAAAGCAATAGAAAACGTTCTTAATAGTATTAACTAGAGATTAAAGAGTGTTTAGAATCTGGTTGACAAGGAATAGGAATATTATTTATCTTCTGATAGGAATTCCATAGTACTTGAAACTTTTCTTCCTAAAAAATGGCTACATTGTCTTAACTCTTTTTTTATTATTTAAGGAGAAGTAAAGCCAATTTTAGGCTGAGCATTGTGGTAACTGTATTAAGGTGTATATGATACTAGTCCTGAGATTTGTAATGAAAATTTTTTTATAGGAAATATTTTTATTACACTTGGAGGAAAGTGCATTCCTGTATAATGTTTCTTTAGTGAGAGATTTCTATTCTATAAGTGTCTGGCCTGAAAAAAAGCTGTAATCTTTTTTGTGATTTAATGTTATTGTGTGGGTTACTTCTTTCTTTATGCATACTTAAGGTTTGTTGATATGTGGTAGGCATTTAAAATACAAACCAATTTCAGAGGAAAAGGGGGGATGAGAGTAAACCTAAGAGATTTCATGCTGCTTGTTAGTATTTTGGATTCATTAGAAAGTTAAAGGCAAGTCAATTATTTCTCACCGTATTTTAATAAGTATGTGTGTGTGTCTAAATGCTATTTATTTTCAGAATTGAAGAAACTTCAGAGTTGTTGAAAACCTCAAGCAGCACCTCTGAGAAGACGTGAAAGCACAGGTCTTCAGACCTGGTCTCTGTAGACTTATGGATATCAGAACTAATGTGTATGTTTGTACAACATTAAATTTTTAATATATCAAACTTGTAATGATCACTAGTGCTTTTATTCCTTTAAATAAATATTTTCTAATGCACCTGTGTATTGATTTCTCTCTCCCTGGCCCTGATTTTTGGTTTTAAAAACTGTTCCAATAGCTTCCCCCCTACTTTTGTAAAGTGAAGTCATTATAACAGTGTGTTTTTGTGTTGACATTTGTTAGCAGTGTGCTAAGTAATATGTTTTTTAAAGTGCAAGCTTGAGGACCGCGGTTTACATCCTGTTGGAAACATTCCAGCTGGGCCTTGCATATTGCACCCAAGTGGCTTTCTTACATACCATCTTACCATCTGTACGGTTGAAGAAGTCTTAAGGAAAACTTAAATATGCAGTTTTAAATATGTACCTTTTTTGCTGTTTTTATTTAAATTTTCATGCTGAGCTGGAGAGCACCAACACATTATGGTTTCTATTAACACTGACAAAGCGAGGGTCAGTTTGATCCTAAACACTAAAATGTGCAAGCAAGTCCACAGACTTTGACTGCAAGAGATGTGTTGAGTGTTTTAGTGCCCTTACCCAACACCCTTTAAGACCAGCAGCACAGATGGAGACCATCCAGTATACAAAGATACACCACAGTTTTATGATTTGAAGCTGTATTAAAATTTCTCTTTAGAGATGTAAGTAGATGTAAGACTTCCATAAACATTATATAATAAAACCAAAGAAGCATGAGGTTTGATTAGATTTATGTATTTATTACTCTTTGTAAATTGGTAGCGTATCCTATCAAGGTTTCTTTGTGCTATAATACTTCACTTAAGATTTTTGGAGTTTGATATCACAAAAGGAGATTTTTTTGGCAGAGCTTGCAAATGACGGCGAAAGCAGCTGCTTGACATTACGCTGTAAAAGGTGATTTATGTGTTTTAACAATATGATTTCTTTAACTATATGGAATATAAATCAACTATTTTACATACGAACAGAAGAACATACAGTGATCCATTATGTGAGATAAACTTTAGTTAAGGATTTTTGGACTTTTGCAATAGAACTTTTCCAGTTGTTTCGAAAAAAAAAAAAAGAATTGAGAATACACATTGCAAATCACTGTTTGTTATCTTAACAATGAAGTGAAGTGAGGTTTTCTTCTAAATGTTAGACCAATTCAACAGAAAATAGGTGGTATTTTCTAAAACAGGACTATGGCACCATCTTGTGGAAATTTTTATGCAACATAATTACCAAAGTAGGGAAAAAAAGTTTTCCTGTACAATTAAAGTTATTGCTGTAAACCAGTATTGATCAAAGATTTTGAAATATTACCTCTCTAATTTTTCCTCTTTATCTTGGATTCAAAGAGGCATCTATATTAAGTAAGATAATAGTTCTGTATGATATTTGATAATGTTTGTGGCAGGAACCAGAACAATGAATCTGTTTGTCAACATTATGGCAAAAATGAGAGGTATTAGTCAATATAAATGATTGAGGTTACTGGTATTTATCATTAAATGCATAGGATTAATGCAGCAAGTGTTAGAAAAAGATCTTTTCATTAAGTGTGCAGTTTGGTACTGCAAAATTGAAAATGCAGACTTGTTCAACTATTGCCTTCTTCCAGAAGCTGAAATGCAGTACTCTCCTCTGCACAGTGGGATTCAGCCTTTGCAATTAAAGGCTTGGCTTCTCCTGTTTTCAGGACCAAGCAGGGGCTCACTTTGATTAAACTGAAGCCAAGGGTGTTTTACTGTTAGGACAGCGGAGCTGGTTTTCGAAAGGCCTTTCTCTCACATTTGCTTTCTTTCATTAAATGGAATTTGTTTTTGGAAGATAATACCGCCTTCTGAAAAACAAGTATTCATAGTGCATTCAAACCCTCTTTACATGTTTGAGTTACAATTTACAATTTTTTTTGTTGTTCAGTTTTATCATTGGAAATGGTACTGGTAAACGGTCTGTGTCACAGTAGAGCTTCACCAAAGCAGTGCAATGCTGGGAAATGTATGTCTTTACTGAAAATAGCAACAGTTTTTGAATAATTACTGGTGCAGTACTGCTTTGAGCATTGTCACAACAGTCAAAGAGTTGACATTCTACATGTGTAACAGTTGCATTGGTGGGTCTTGCTGAGTGACAGGGAATGTTAGATACCTTCTGAAACACAAATCAGATAAATCTAGAGAATATTCCTCGCTGTAGTTTCTATCATGCCTAGCTCTCTCCAATGACTTGGAAGAAATTCCTGTTGTTCGGGATAAATGTTCCATCACTGTAAATCATTACTTGAACTATTGTGTTTCTTAAAGTCACTGAATTTAATTGTTAGTTTAAAAATATTTATTATTATAGTTAAGAATTGTTTTAACAATTCTGTTTCCTTAAACATCAGTAGAGTAATTCCACCTTACTTAACTGAAAGTATTTATGCATTATGTGGGATAATGAAGCATAATTGCATTAAAGTAGAATGCTAAAACTGAAGCTTCTACAGAAATATACATTTTAACTTATTTTTTTTAGCAGGATTCTAAATTTATTAAAACTTACAGGATTCTCATGAAGTTTTTTTTTTTACTTTGCCTTAGCTAACATCAGTATGCACTTTGATTTATTTACTGAAATTAAAACATGCTATAGAAAACATCATAAGAATCCTTTAATCCCAAATCTGTAGTACTGAAAAGCATTCTGATAATCTCTTTTAGTTATGAGTTTGTATATATACTGCTACATGTTGTGGAATTCCAGTGTTCTGCCGTTACGACACGAATATATTCTTTATGATGTTACTTTTGATGTTTAAGATCTGATACTTAAATTGTGTTGCAGATCACTCAAGTTTGGTTGGTCTCATACCTAGGTATGAGACAGGCCGAGTTCAGTTCTATCCTGGTGTTTATGCCTATCTTGGTATTTTTTTGCATCATCAGAAGTGTATTCGAAGCTCAAAGCCATAATTACTAAGTGTGTCCTATTTCCTTGGAAGTATATCCAATTTTCTTATGCTTATTCGTGGAGCTCTTTTATGTGTTTCTGTCCGGGTTTAGTCTCATATCCTATGTCAGGATCAATTCAGTTTCTAGTCCAACAGTGAACATTGTGCAGAAGAAACCTGGACTGAAAATGTTTTTTGAAGTTTTACTTTCTTTTAAATTTGCCTGATACAGAATACTTGTGTTAAGGAGAAAATCTCTCATGGAATTTGCAGAACTGAAATCCAGACTCTGTGGAGAGGAAGGTTACTTGTTTTTCCGTTCTTGTCAGTCTAGCAGTGATTAGTACAGCCACCTTCTTTGAAATCTAATATAGAACTAATTTTGTTGCTCTTTTTTCTGTTAATGTGGTATATTTATTATAGAGTTTTGAAGAAATATTCCAATATGAAAAATCCTACATATATATTTAGCTAATTTAATTTAAAGCTGCAAGTGGTGTTGTGACTTCAGTTGAGCTATACCCAATGAGAGTGGCAGTTTTCTTCTCTACTTGTGGAAGATCAAATAAGTGATAGTTCTTTCAAATGAGTCATTCTTTTTAATTTCTTGAACAAGAGTATATGTTGTGGGGATGGCTGTCTGGTGCCCATATGGCTTCACAGCAAATCTGGTGTGTTGCTAAATTTGCTGTTACAGCCTGCAATACAGCCAGCCTATTGCTCATACTGAGCACATTTTTTTCTAATGGCTATTTTGTTCCTTCCCCCCCTTTCTCATTGGCTTTTTTTGTATTTATTCCTGTTTTATTATAGTAATAAAAAGCTAAAGTCAAGGATATGGACACACTGAAGTTTGAGAATTGCATTCTTCTCTTGTAAAAGTTTTTCTGGAGAAAGAGAAAGGTAAGATAATCAAAACGTATCAGAAGCTATTAATATTTGAGGAATTCACTTAGTTACATTGTATTGGAGGTGCTTAAAATTCTTTACTAATCATCACTGAACAGGAGTTAAAACAGCTTTTTTCAATCGGCTGCTCGTTTTGATATTGGAAGTTAGCCATCACTTTGAACAGTCTCAGTTGTAATATATTCCACCTTAAAATTATTCATTTGGCCTTATGGTTGTCTTTCCAAACACTTTATGCCACCTAAAATTCCTTTTCGGTTTCTTTCTAGGATCTTTTTTTAAACTTTTTGTGGTGAAAATCTAAGTAGTTCACTTGTAATTCTCAGACAGCGAAAGAAGCTTCTTCAGGAAGGTATTAAATCTGCAAAAATTGTTTAATGATAGTATGTTGCTTCTGTGATATCTAGGCAGATTTCTGTGCAATAGAGGTCTGTTGTATCCTTTGTAGGATACTTAGGAGAATGCAGTGTGTTGGCTGTGTCAGACGAGCACTCGATATGAGTTAAAACACCTGTGACTAGAGTGGCCCAAATGGGGAAGTCAGACTGTGTGATATTCCTTCCCTTGAGCATTGGTCGGAGTTTAACCCCAGCCAGCAGCTAAGCACCAGACAGCCGCTCGCTCACTCCTGCCCTGGTGGGACGGGGGAGGGAAACGGAAGGGTAAAAGTGAGAAAACTCTTGGATTGAGATAAAGAGAGTTTAATAGGTAAAGCAAAACAAGAATTCATTCACTGCTTCCCATCGGCAGGCAGGTATTCAGCCATCTCCAGGAAAGCAGGGCTCCGTCACATGTAACTGTTACTCGGGAGGACAAATGCCATCATTCCAGTTGTCCCCCCCTCCTTCTTCCATCAGCGTTTACTACTGAGCATGATGTCATATGGTATGGGATATCCCTTGGGTCAGCTGTCCCAGCTGTGTCCCCCTCACAGCTTTTTCTATGCTCCCCACCCTCTCGTTGGGAGACGAGCGTGACAAGCTGAAGATTCCTTGGCAACAACTACAAATATCAGTATGTTACCAACATTTCATCCCAAATCCATAGCACAGCACTACACCAACTACCAGGAAGAAAATTAACCTGATCCCAGTCGAAACCAGGACAGAGTGCTAGAGCTTATTTTATGAGGTGTAGGAAACTTGGTAGCTCTGTTTAGATAAGGCCACATTGCATAAGAGAGGAAGAGGCTGTATCTGTGGTTACAGAGCTCATCCTCTTTAGACTATCCAGAGCAGATGCTTGCTTTGGAAGTAGCGAGGGTTTTTACTGTCTGGGAGAAAATTGCTCTGGTTATAGGTTAACAGCAAGAAGCAGTAGTGTGAGCACTGAGGTTCTACTAGAGCAATGTATGTTGATTTTGTCCTCCCCTTTACTTCTGCAGCTATGGTAAAGGAAGCTTCATATGCCATAAAGCAAAATAACTTTTGATGATAGGCTCTGGAATCAGCAGAAAAATAGTTTTGCCAATGTTAGGTTTATAATGATTAATTTTTAAAATAAGCAATATCAAAGAATATTATGTTTCATTATTTTAATCAAAGACAATTATATTTCTAAAACATACTGCAAGGTCTTCATAAACTTTCACGTTTCTGTGTCTGTTCTCATCTTACCTGGTATTGCTGCACTTCATTGAGTGCATGTTGAAATATGAACTGGGATTAAGAGAACTGCAGTTAAAGAGCCTTGAATACTTTCCATGAATGCTGAGAATAGTTTCACAAAGCTAAAGTTTTTGGCAGCTTAAGGGATTTCCTCCCACTGCTGCTCGTTCGCATCTGACTATGCTATGAACTGCATTTTGTAACTGATGTGACTCAAGTATATTCTTCTGAAAATACAGGTTGGTTTTGTTTTGTCTGTGATTTTTTTTTGTTGTTTTTTTATCCGTTTACATCAGCTCTGTGATCCAGCTTAGGCTGTTGCATATGAAGGTTTGTGTCTGACCTTTCAGTTGGAGCAGCATGCTGTGGTGACAAGAAGTAACTGGGCAGCAGGAGAGGGAATGGGCCAAGTTGGTGTTTTACTGCTGAAGTATCTTTTCTCTGAGCCCACAGTGAGCTAGAATTGAGTAAGTTGCTATGCAAAGTTCTAACGTAGGTATTAATGAAAAATTGTTTATTGCGCATTTGTTTAATTTAGATTTGAATTGGCTGAATGAAAAGGCAAAGGAGTGTCTGAAAAAACATGGAAAATAAGATTAAAGGGAATCTACATTTTGGAACTGGGTCAGTTTTCAAGTGTTGAAATAGGTCTATTTATCACAAGTGCTTCTGATTTTCATTTTTTTTTTCTCCCTGGCTAGTTTTTGTGGATTTAGAGGTATATTTTTTCATTGTATTAGAAAAAAAAATATTCTCTCCTGTTACTATGCAAAATGACCATAAAATGTACAGGCAAATGCAAAACCAGTCCTTAGAGAATATGTTTGCAAACCTTTGTGTTAATAAGCATGTATGCACAAGTAGGGCATGTAAAATAATATTTCATGTAGGTGATCGCACTGTAGTATGAAAATATGAAACAAATCTTCCTCTCAAGGTTTAACTGTAAAGTGATAAGTTAAACAACACAATTAAGGTAGTTCAAAGCATTTCATTACTCTCAGTGTAGGTGAGTTTTAATATCAGTGAAGACTCTTCAGTTATTTTTAGCAATACATGTTCATTTTTCTTGTACGTGATCAAGTCTGAATGTGCTATGCAATTCCTGTCATACTGACTTATGATCTGGGATTACGTGGAGTCTTTATCCCTATATCATGGCATAAGTCCTTTATAGTAATTTCTTTATATCTGCTTTCTCCAAATGTCAAATTAAGTGATTCCCCTTGTTTTCCTCCTGAGAGTATTATGCGGTTTGGTTCATTGTTTATGCCCACTTTAAGAATTACTTAGGAAAAAAGCTAATGGAAAAAAATGTAGTCTGGTTTTAAGAGTTCTCTTAATTGAAACCATTCCATTGGAACCTATGGAAGGAACTAAAGGGGAAGTTCATGAACTTACTTGAGCTTATGTATTAGTAGTAACTTAAGCTCCAGCTTCTTGTAGTTATAAAAGTAGTTGACAGCTGTGATTATTTCAGATAAAGTAGTTGTGCTTTTGTGTGAACTGCAGAAAAATAGGTGCTGATATGATGGGAGATTGTTGGCCTTGAATACTTTATTGGATTCCTTTTTAAGCTGTGATATAACAACCAGTGACTCAAGTTTTCTGTAGGGTTTTTTTGTAAGTAACTGTTGGAACTTTCCTGTATCATCTATATTACATACAGCCTTTTCCATTAAGATGTACCAGCAAACAATTTGTTGCTCTTAAGTATTTTGTGATTGAATGTCATATTAAAACCTGTTAAAACTTTTCATTTGAAGCTGACTTTGACTTGCATAATACTGTGTTGATGCACTGGTCATAAATTGTTTTCAGTATAAAATATCCTCATACCTCTACAGAGAGAAGGGGTACAAACGTTATGTCGTTTTTTGCATGGGGAAAAAAATAAGTAATTGCTCTGGTGATTGGGAGGGCACTGAAAGAGATTAATGTCTTTAGTTATTTCATAGTTGATTTCATGACCTGGCCCTGAGCAGAAGTATTTTTGTTACAGGCATGGCTTTGATATACTTGTGGATTTTGATTTAGTGAGCTTTCTGATAGTCTTGCCCCCAACTTAAAAGATTGACATAAACATGTACTAACTAATATTGATCTAGAACTACAAGAAGCTGTGGTGATCTGTAGGTGTTCTGGAAATATTTGTGAGCTTTGCTGTACAGGTATAATTTAATCTTAGCAACAAGTTAGATTAATCATCATCAAGAATCACTTCTTGCTGAAGGAGAGAAGGTGTCTTGAGTAAAGACCAGACTGAAGTCCTAGTGGAGATGTTTATGGCCTTGAAACATTTATGCCCAGAATATGGAGGTCTGTCCTGGTTACAGGAGATTCTTCTGGATGAGGAGGGAATGAAACTACAGGGGAAGCAGGAAAAAAAGGCTCTGGATGAACCAAAAGCAGATGTCAGCAGGACATATTTTATTCAAATAATGCTTAGAAAGTTAGGTTAACAATATAATGTGTCTGACAATGAAACAACATGAAATACAAAGGCGGTGTATTTAATTAAAAGTATGCCAATATTGAGAACCATTTGAAATTAGAACGGCTCAAATGAGTAGGGAAAATACACTGTAGTATGATGGTCATTACTCGTAATACAATGGAATAGCTCTTTCCATGACCAAGGCAAAATGATGATTACAACTTAATCTTCAAAGGTGATGTGTGGAAAGGGAGGAGGTGGTTCAGACTCCTAGGCTCCTCAGAAGTTCAGCAAATTTTCTACCCAGCAACCCCTCTAAAACTTGGGGAGTGGTGAGCAGTGGTGTAAAAATGAAAATGTTTGACATAATTCTGTTTTGTACTTGAGGGGAAAAAAAAAAGAGTCTGTATCCCTTTGTAGGGAGTTGATTGGACTTGGAATCTGAATTGGTGTTTCTGTTCAAAGCCTTTTCTGTTGTTGTTCTGCTTCCAGGATTTAGGTAATCCCATCTGCATTCTCCATGTTTCCATCAGAACATTTTTAACTCTTTGTTAGAACAAAAATATCAAAATCTCGTGCTTCAGAACATAGTCAGCAAGGTTAAGGAGGAACGTGTGTCCGGTGCATGCATGATTGGTGAGGTGTGTCAAGGGCTTGGGGGGTTGGAATGGGATTTTTGTTGTCTAAAAAAACTCCCATATATATGGTCCAATGTTGATTGCTAATATTAATATATGATAATATTTCAGTACAAGTGTAATCCAAATTTTAATATAAATTCTTTATTAGTAGCTTTTTCTTCCTTTTCTGACAGCCATATGGACAGCTATTCAGAGTCAGGGTCCCCTCTGACTCACAGACTGTCAAAGACTTTTTTTTTTTTTCACTTTCTCTGCTGCATGAAGTCAATTTTTACTTTCTAGCTTTGTTTGGTCGTATCTCATCCAATCTGACAACCACCATTGCAGAAGCTTGTTGGAGACACAGAATTTTTGGTAAGTCCAAAACGGCAACCCGCTGCTTTCCCATGAGGTTCTGCCCCAACCCTGTGTCTGTCCCACTGAATGAATTGGGTGGTCTGTCAGGAAGCTGCGCATGCGGAACAGTGTGAGCTGGGTCAGTTCAGCTGTGGGGAGACCAGACGTGAGAGAGAAGCAGATTTCAGCCAAACCAGATTGGCTAGGCACAAGTCAAGGAAGGCAATGTCCGATGGGGAAGACAGGAGTAAGCAGTTGGGCCTTCCCAGAAGTGAGCTTCTGGTGGGCATCCTCCTTGGCGGTAACAGGCTGTGATAGTGTTGCATTACCATATCTATGGCTCATCACCCTCAGTTTTCTGGGGACTAACACAGGTTAATTTGCCTCTTTTATGATTTATGAGGCGAGTGAATACTTTGATACTTTGTCTCCTATTATAGTACCTCCTCAGAGAGGCTCTTCCCAAACTTCTTTAGGTCAGCTGTGGTGGTTTTTGAATGCTATAACATTTTAGGATATATATGAGGTCGGACCTAGTATCACAGATATCACAGTCACCTTGAATACAATGAAAACTAAAGCATTGGGATTTTTTTTTTCTTCATTTTTTTGGGTTTTTTTAGGTGTTGCTGGCCATCTGGAGTTGTGTGTTCCAGTATAAGTCTATATTTTTCTTTTCGTTTCTTGAAAAGACAGCTGTGACTACATGGCTGTGTAATTGTAGTAGTAAGTGTAAAAATTAATAAATACTGTCATTGTTCCTAGCTCTGTAAAGCACACAGAACACTCTCCTTTGATCAGTGAATTAGCAACATTCAGTCACTTTCATTCATCATAAATACCTTCCAATACTTTCTAAACTATTTCATTTTGTTATGGGGTAAAAAAGGAGAATTAAACAGGTTGTTAAGGTAAACCAAACACTGGCACAGTAACAAACTCACTGCTAAAATAGTGAGCAGCACATGAAAAGAATTATTTTCGAGCCTCTGAAATACAGCAAAAGCAATTCCAACCATTCCTTATTTAGATGCCTGTGGCCATATGGTTAAACTGATGTAACGGATAGATGTTGCTTAAAGATCCTGGTCCTTTCCTCACGGTTGACTGCAGGCTTTCGCTCACTCTCCTATGCCTGCTCTCACTTCAAGAGAGCTGCTGCAGAGTCCCGTGGCTTGTCTTTAGAATGGGTGTTTTGGCCCTGCAGGGAACCATTACAGCCGCGCGCCTCTGTGGGAATGGCAGGAGTTCCCCGAGCAAAGCAGCAGGACTGGGACCAGGCTGGCTGACGAGATAGTCAAACTACATGCTGCAGCCTCTCAGCGAACTTCTTTGGTGTCTGCTCCTTATCAGATATCATTCTTTGTATACTTTATTTTACTCCAGCGGTATCTACTGCATAAGTTGTCTGTTTCTGTGCTTTCTTGCAGGCTGTTGAAGTGCTGAGACACTAGTATTGCCTCAGCAAGTGATTTCATAGACAGAGCTTTAGTCAATGTGAGGACGGAATGTGACAGTCAGTATCGTGAATGTTGTACAAGTCACAGACCTGTAAATGAGAGGAGACAACTTAATTTGACAGGTTATTTAAAATCACATAGATATCAGAGAGGGTTTTCAGGCTTTAGGTAACAGACCTTTCAGACCTGTGCTGTCCCTCGGAAGCAGACCCATAGCTAACTTTAAAGAAATCCACCTAATTTGTCTTGATCACTCATTTAGCTCTTTCTTTGTTTGCAGTGTCTTCTGTATTTTTCTCACAGTAGAAGTCACATTGGATATGTTAAGAGTATTTATTTCTATTATGCCTATGTATTTAATGTTGGGGGGTGGGGGAAGAATGAATTTTTGTTGTTGTCTACCTAAGTGAGCTTTAATATGGACACTTAAAGCCCAAATGTGCTCAGCAGAGTAAGCTAGCTCAGGTCATCTTTGGTCTTCTCGCTCTAAATCCATTTAAATAGTATTGTGACTGTAGCCTATGTGAGCATGCCTAAGTTATCAGTAAATTGAGTAGCTCAGGTCCTGACTTGTTACCAGGGCTGTAATGTTGAGGTCAGCACAGGCTACGAGCCCCAGGAAGTTTGTTGGCCAGAACATGCCAATCTCTGTGTTGCTGTAACTGTGCTCTTGCTGATAGCTGGGCTAGTTTGATAACTCTAGTCTTAACAGCTTGGACAGCAGCATATACATCATTAACTGAATGGGGGATCTACAGTTAAATGGTGTTCTCAGTAGTTCATGTTAGGCAGTAGTAATATTCCATGTATCCCACAATAAAGGTTATTATTTGCATTTTTATGTGTTTTCCTATGGGAACTAAAGGGAAAATATGTTTAAAAATACAAAGAAAAAGGTTCAAAACAGAACTTAGTTTAATATTGTTTTTTAAATAGAAATGGTAAAATAAGTAAGGAATAATCTTTGCTTACCTTTGAGGTTTTTCATAACACCTTAAAACTAATGAGTTTTTGCTAAGCTTCAACTTACATGAACTCAAGATACCTGTTTTAAAATAGGTTAAGTGCTTTCCTGTTAAAAATTGAAATTATATTTGGAGTGATTTAAGGAATAATATCCAGTTCCTTGAGAAGTAAGCCTGCTATTCAAGCAAAAATAATGTTTTTAAATCTGAACTTTAACTTGGATACTTTGAGTCATTCTCTATTTGTCACTCCAGTGTTAGTCATTATACAAAATAAAAAGCTGACTCTTAGTGCAAATAGAACCTATAGCATGTTCATCTAAATAAAGCATATAAAGTGTGATATGTTTTCTATTTCAGTGTAGTTTATTGGCAAACGTAGACAGACGTGTCTACTATAATATAAACAGTTTAGTCTTTAAGCTCCTTTTTTTCATAAAAGATTGACGTTTGCTGCTTTTTCTAGATAACAGTAGCCAGCATTGTCTTATCAGGAAAAAGGTTAGCTGCAGTTCTGTAAGTCATAGAGAAGATAAGAAGAGCTTTGAATAATGGAGCGATGGTGCAAGTTTGCAGCAAGGCTTTGTGTTTGGGAAAAGATTAAAGACTAAAGAACTTCCCCATAAGCTGACAAAATCAGCCCTTTTTTTCCGCATAAAAAAATCTCATTAGCTTAGAAATATGAATTTCAGATAAACATGTTAAATTATACAGCTTATTATAAAAAGCTTAAGTTCCTAAATTTTAAAATTACAAAGCTGTCTGCAATATAGTGAATATTTCAGAATTGTGGGATTTTCTTTTTAAGAGAAATTCAGTGTTAAGTTCACTTTTTATTCTTCGTGTGGGCCATTATTTGTAACACTGAGCCTGTTGCAGATACAATCTGTATAATTCTTTCAATTTTTTCTAAATTTTAAAAGAAGATACACAAGAATATGTTCTTAAAATGTCTATAGAAATTGCTGCTTTGCATTTCTTGCATGTCTAAATGTGTATCAACTCCCTTGATAAGAAATACTTTCTGATGTCAATGATGAATACAGTATTGCACATAATTGTGGATAGGCCCAGTTGGTTCCTTATTTCTTATTACTGTGATTGGCAGGTATGTCACGTAGTCCCTACTGTAAGTTGTTAGAACTATTTTTGTAACTGAGGGAGTTTTACTCCCCTTTCTCTTGCTTTCCTCTGGTCTCCTTATACCCAGCCTGTTAATGTTTTCCTTCTTTACAAATTGAAGCTATGCTTTTCTGTTTCAGAAACTGCTTCTCGCATTTAATGTCTGGAATACATATCTGGGAGAAGAGAGAAGAAAGAGCTCATTGCTTCTGGTCCCAGTACTAAAGCTGATTCTCCTTTCTAGTTTTATCTTCGTATTCCCTGTTGTTGAAACTGAAAAAAGATCAACACTGGCCATATTTTAGGATAAACAGAATTTACTCTGATTATTGGAAAGAACAATAATCCAAAAGCAAGAGCTTTAAGAAATGCTAGAAATACTGTTTCCAACCATATTATTCTATGATGGCTTATGAGCATTTCTGTTAGTTTAAGCCCTTGTGTTTTCTTCTTTGAATAACACTACTCTTAAACTGATCCATTTTTCTCTCCTTCAGTAAGGAAGAAGTTATTAATGGTGTTTATTACTGTATCAGGTGAATATGTATTTCGCTTGCCAGTACTTTCTTCTACGCCTTGCATTTCAGAAAGAGACAGTTACTATTGTGATGGGTTTTGCATTCCAGAGTATCTACAAGAAATAGAGGGAATAAATAAACAGGATTAGTCAAGTACCATGGCAAAAATGCTGCTCTTAGTACCTCATTCTGTTGTACTGGTAGAGATTCAACATCACTTGGAATATTTTTCAGAAAAGGGAGACCACTGTGGACTTTCTGCAGGCTCTTGCAGAATGCGAACCATGAGAGAGGTGACAATCTGGAAAAGGTAGTGCTCGAAAATACCCTAGGGAATCTGTAGTTGAGCATCCTAGTAAAATGGTGACTATATTTGTTATATCACATGAGTGGAGAGAAACAGTAGAGACAAAATACATAGACAATAAACATCAAGTATGAATACAATGCTTGCAGAACATGAATAGGTCAGCTGGAAACTAGCATGAGTATTTCCAGTGTTATATGGAGAGGTAAGTGTTAGTCTGGGATTCTGTATAAACCATATTCTTGTCTGCCATCTTCTATTTTCTGTTGGAGACCTGGATTCTTCATAGCAAAATGTAATGATATTTTCCAAAGGGGCCGTTTTGCCTCTTTTGACCCATCTGTAGATCCAGTACCTCACTTCTGGATAGGGAGAACCAACTCGGAACCCATCACTGCAAAGTTAAAGTTGTCATATATCTTGTTTGTTTTCAATGCTTGTCAGCATTGAACTTTGTCTGCATATTTTTTTTCACTCAGGTAATATTTTCAGTAAATATTTTTTTCAGTGTTTCTCATCTTAACAACCTGAATATTATCAGCAAAAATTATCATATGAAAAGATAATCACCTCCTCCAGAACACTTAGGAATAGATTTGGATTTGATATTTCTACTTTCTAGTGGTAGCTTCTCAGCTGAATCTATGAAAAGGGTAGTACACATTAAATTTTGGTCCTAATAGCCTTTTTCTAAGCTTAAGTCAGCTTTTTGTTGTCTTTTACACTTTGTTTCCTGCTAGTTTTTCTAGGTTTTTACTGGAAAACAGTGAGCCTATCAGTATGGTGTCTGACCCTTAACAAAATGTCACTCTAGAAATTTCAGAGAATTGTCTGTAAGAAAAATTCCCAAAATTCAGAAATGTCTGTTATCTTCAAAACCTTTTCCAGATTACAGTCTTGTTTGTCCATATATTTCTGTTGCTTTACCTGTTCCCCCTGATTTATCCAGGCAAGATAATTTTACCTTTTCACTTCCTTTTTACCTTTCCTAGCACAAATTTTGAGTTCCTTTTGGCATGTTAGCTCTATATGAACTGTGACCCTTAATGGAGAATATTGGAAGCATAGTATTAAACAGAAATTCTCACCTGAATATCTCTTTAAAATGAAGATGCTGAAGAAGGCATCTGCTTCTCCTTTTTAGTCCTGTGAGAGTATTGCATATCTAATGTTTATGTGACGTGAAAAAAAAATTAATAATTTTTCACAGAAAAGTGCAAAAAGACAACATAGATAAAACTGATGGATTTTTAGGAATGTGCCTACGTCTCACATAACTGCAGAAACTGCAACTTTAAACAGAGCGCAGCACCCTTCAAAGGGAACCTAATTTCATGCTATCAGTTGTGTAATATAACTTATTGCTTGGTACTTGACAACAACTTTAATGATTTTACGTTTAAACTCCCATTAAAAAGATAAACACCTTTAAACTGACCACTCAGTTCACAGAACTATGGTGTCTGCTTAGTATGAAAGACTTTATGCATTCTTTCCTCTTTCTTTTGGGTTCCTGAGGCCCTCTCTGGTACTAAGCTTTGATAACTTGTCTGCCTGAGACCTGCGGGCTACTCGGAAGTCTCTGACAATACTGAGGAAGATTCAAAGCTACTTACTTACAGAGCTTAAATTGCATCGGATGACCTCTGAGAAACAGGTACCATTGCAAATTCAAGGTACTTTGAAGATTCCTGTCAGCAAAGGCAATCATTTCAGACCTTTCTTGCAAAAGCAACAAAATAAAGTATTACTCAAACATCTGTCAGCAGAGACTTGAGGGTCTAACCCTCAGCTAAACTAGAAACCCGTAATGAAGGACAGCTGGTCCAAACGGCTTCTGCTTGCACAGGGCTTCAGCGCTTCTTTGATGTATAGGTAGGTCACATTTCTGACAATACAGTTTTCTGGAAATAAGCTGTCCAACATAACTTATGCAGTCTGTTTAACTTTTCTTCATTAGGCTGCTTTGTTATTTATCTTCAGATTCTTAAAATGCTCTGCATCTGCATGTGTTATGTTTCTTTAAAGCTGCTCAAACCTGCTGTGCTAGTTTTTACTTGTAAACGAATTAAGTATTTCATAATTTCTGAGATAAGCAGAGGCCTTCTGATCTGCTTTCTGTATCCCTGTCCTGTAGCAAGCCAGCAGAACCTCCTTCCTTCTTTTTCTAAAATGGTAAGCATTCCACTTTTTATATTCCCCGGCTGCTTCTGCTTTTCTTTAGTGTGTGTACTTGCTATTCCAACGTCTTAGCAAAGGGCTGAGTTTCTTTCCTTTAGATTCACCTTCTTTTTAGGTACTCAGATGCTTCCAGAAGTTTTTCAAAGTTCAGGGTGATCTAAAAGTTGAGAGCTAAGCAAAACTAATATTTCACGTTGTCCAAATGGGGTCAAAGGGGGAAGGTGATGGGCTGTTTTTAACAAAACAGTGGAAAATCGTCACTTCAGTAGAGAGTTTAACTGCTGCTGTTGATTAGAGATGGGCTGTTTCATTTACTTGGAAAAAGTATAAGAAAGGCCATTAACAACTGTTTATAGTGCATGACAGCATCTCATAATTGCTACTATTCTATTAGTAATAATCTGAAACTTAGTGTTGTATTGGGGGGGAAAAATAGTCAGAATCCCACCGAAAACAGGATCTTTATCGCTCCTCTTTTTTTTCCTACTTTAAATTATGTTACTGTTCAGAAGCTTAAAAATAAATACCCAATAGTTAAAGCTATTGCTGAACCTGAAGATTTTTTTTTTACATTGCTATTCATTTTGCGGTTCAAATATGACTTTTATGGATTTCTTACATTGCAAAAAAAAAAAAAAAAGTGTTTTCTCTTTTGTAGCCTTCCTGTAAGGATCGCTGATTCTTTGTTTCAAAGACTATCTAGAAACTGTTGAGAACAGTTTAAATTGCCAGTTGCTTAAGGAGTGAATCTCTCTCGTGGTACCACAAGGCAGGATATTTTTTGGAAAGTGAGTATATACAACCAGAGTCCTTAATGTCTCAACTTTGTAGTTAGAAATCCTGATGAAACTAGGATCAAGATTAGGTGTCTTACATAAAAGTGTCACCTTCCTCAAGAAGATGTAGAAAGCTTTTTACAGGTGGAGAGTGGTTACTTGGTGTGGAAAATCTTGTAAAACACTTGAGTAATCCCTGACTATTCCAGGGATCTTTTTTCAGTATGTATCCACACTAAGATGTTTCTACCGTGATCTTGGTGCTGAGGCCCTGATGAAGTGACCTGAAGAACTGTTGACTGACTACGTGTAGATAGATGATTTTTTTTCTTCTTTTCGCAATGCCTCTAACCCTGCATTCATTTCCTCATACCTCCAGGTATTGTTTTAGGTTACCCTGACCCTTCTTAGCATGTGTGGTAAAAACCTGAGGTACACTGTAAGACATAACTGAGGTTTTTTAAACAAACTCTAAAAGTGTTTTAAAAACCTCTATGGATTTTATGCAGACTTTTGGCTTTACTGTAATTCTAATACGTTTTCTATATGGCTTTCATGCTTGAAAGCTACCCGATATTTAAACTACATGTGAGTTGTACTTCTGTGTGCTGAGGGACTTTGCAATGTTCTGCTGTTGATGAAGTATCTTGAACTGTTCCAACCCTTACTTTAACAGTGACCTCTTCTTATACTGGGTTGTTATTCAAAATTTTCTAGTGCTTACTGACTTACTTCCTAATGCCGTAAGAGCTACTGCAAGTCTCCCTTACACTCAGAAAAGAAAACAGATAGTAACTGTGATGTGTCTCTCAAGCTTCTTTTTTGAGTGGCTGTTCCTGTAGATGGTGCAGTTATGTCTTTGCTGATGCAAAATAAGCTTAGTGACAGGTAAGTTTTGTCATCTTCCTCACACGTTAAAAAAGTTATATTTTAAGTAATGGAAAAAATTTCCCTTTTCAACATAAAATATTTTTTTCACTGAAAGCTTTCCACTTCTGATAATTGCTGAGGAGTATGTAAATCTATTTCTAAATACAGAACAGATTGAAGACCCAAATTTGGCTATGATAAACATGTTCATGTAATTTTGTTACCTATTCTAATATGCAAAAAAAAAAAAAAAAAGGCACAAAATCCTTTTTTCTGTTGTTTTTTTTCTTCTGCTTTTCCTTCAGAAAAATAACCAGACTGGTAATAGCTGCCTAATTACTGGTGTGCAGCACTCCAGCATGTTTTCTCCCTTTAATGTTTAGTACAATTCTTATTGTGTTCTCAAGAGTATGTTTTACATATTTACTGTAAATTTGGAGGACTTTATTCACATTCTGGTGCACTCCTGTGATTAAATCGTGTGACTAACAGGTGTCAAGCATACAGCAGGTCTCAGTTTTGCTGATTAGTTTTCAGAATTGTGAAGAGGAAAATCCAGAAAGTACTGCTGCCTGTTCATGTGCGCATATGCAGCCCAGTCCATTTTTTAGAGCCAGAATACCTGAACTGATATAAAAAGTAAGAAAATTGAGTGATTAAATTATTTGAACTCTAGACTTGGAGTTTAGTAGGCTAAATACAACATAGAACCAGTGACAGCTGACAAAAGTGCATTGGCAGATAAAGTATTTCATATAAATGAAGGGAAAAAAGGTCCAAATTGGTGTTTGTATCTAAGTACCTTAAAAAAAGGTCAAATTTGAAGAATCATTAGTTTTACTAAAGCAAATATCATTGAATACCTATTGAGACTAAACCACAATGATCGGAAAATAGTCACTCTGAAAGTAACTGGGCCATTTTTGTCACTGAAAATGCGGGAATAAAACCTCGTAACACCAATGTAGTTAGTCTTCAAAGGCAGGCATTCTTTATTGTAGCGCTGGATGCACGGGGCATAATTGCACTGAACGTGCATATCTCATACCTTTTCCATGCGGTTTATATAGATGAAAAATATACATATTTATTTTATTTATACATATTCATTATTATTCTTTTTGATTGGTGCAAATTTGCTCGCTTCGCATGTAAATTATTCCGTAGACTCAGTCATCTGCTTCCATTGTTCTCTTTTGAGTAGGTGGTGTCAATTGGGTAGGTGGTCAATGGGTCGGTAGTCGCTATCTGTCCCTGCCGGAATTACCTTTTACCTGTTCCGCTCTTAATCTTGGCAGTCCTAGCTAGTTTTCTCAGTTTGCTACATGAAAATACACTTCACCATTGTCTTTTGACAGAAATGCATTGTCTACTATTTTGTTAGCATTAACGGTTACCTAGAGACTAGAATACAGCTTAAAAAAATATAATAATTGGTATCAGTCCCCCCCTCCCCCCATTTTTGTTGTTCATTGCTATGATTAGCAGACTCTATCACTCTGGTTGCACTATGGCTAGCAAACTATCGCTCTGGTTACATTTTGATTCAACTAGTTACCTAATAGTGCATGTTTTACTGGCTTCAAATCTTAAACTCCCAGCATTTCTAGTGGAAGTCTTCCTTACCCGTCTGCTGTTCTGAGGTAAATATAAAGCGTAATATATGTATCTATAAATATATAGAGAAAGCAGTCTGTGATCGAGGAGGGTGTTGGCTGGTGCAAACAGTATACGAGCGTTATCCAGGCAGTCTTCCCCAGCACTGTGTCCATAGAGCATTTAGGTTAATTTTGCTTCTAATTAAGTAAACCTGAAGTATATCACTGAACCTTTACCATCTTGGAGCTGAAGAACAGAACATAATGTGAGTGATTGAGTTGCTTGCTAATTGAAGCAATCCGTCAAGATAATGAGGGAGGATTTTCTAGGGAGTAGGGGAGGAAGCTAGGGGAGATGTTCAGAACCTCATTGAAAGGAGAAGCGTGATTAGTGGGTACAGGCTTGGGAGGATTTCTGTGTGAGGTTTGGCAGCGAAGAAGTTTTGCAGTCTGCACTTGGGAATGATTGAAAAGTTCATTGTTTATACTTGTTACGCTGGGCTGTTTTACACTCTCACTAAGCATGTTTTTCTGATACATGGCAACACAGAATAGTTATTGACTTAAATTGGAAGAGTAACTGCAAGTTCTAATTTAAACTGAATTGTTACTTCACTGTGGAATTTTTACTTGCTTGCCGTAGTTCTTTCAACTAAGTATGTGATTTGGATGGTGTTCAGCCCTCATTTATCACTTTTGCATACCCATTTTACAGCTGGATTTTCAAATCTGGTTTTAAAGTTCATTTAACTTGCCTTTCAGAAAGTAAATATGTCAGTAAGTTTTGGTTTATTTTACATACTAAAGATAGTTCAACTTAATACAAACTTATACTGCATTCAAACTTTATTCAGAGTTGGTCAAGACTAGTCAGATTTCAGATTATGGAAAGTGATTCAGAAACACCTGGAGCCAAGATTTATATCCCTACCTAAATTCTGAGAGCACTGTGTTTTTACAGCTCTTTAGAGAAAAGGCAGGAACTGCATTAACACTTGTTAGTGCAACGGTTAATGCAATGCTGACTAGAACTTAAAAAACCCAAATATTAATGTTAAAATGTTAAAAAAAAAAAGAGGGGGAAATGACTTGAAATATTTGATCTTTAATGAATTAAGTTATTTTTTCTCCTTTAAAAAAAAAATCAGTCAAGTTTTAAGGCTTTTGAAGGACATTATAGTAACGTGAACAAGGCTTGTTTCTTTATTTTCTCTTGATGTGGTATCGAAAATAAAGACATCAAGTACTCCTGAAAATTATTTCACTGGAATAAGTATGTGCAGATTTTAAATCCTTGCAGATTATGTATACCACTCAGACTTGGAAATTGATTTATTTCTCAAAGAACTGAAATATCTCTTATTTCTTATTGAAAGTTACCTTGTGCTGAGCTTTTCTTTGAGCAGAGAGATTCAGGCCAAATATGTTGGAAAGCTTTGTTTCAAGTTGCAAGGGTTTGAAAACATCTAACTTTGAGTGCTTTTGTATAATAATGCTGTATAAATTGGGAAATTTGTGTCCGCATAAAGCTACACTGATGCTTAAATCCTCCTCTGGAGATGATGAAAATTACACTGTGTGCGCCCTCGGGCCCCGTAATCTACACTGTGTAATTCCCTTGCTTAAGGTAGATAGTGGAAGGCCACTAGTTACAGAAATTCTGGCAGATTTCTGCACTCCAGGCTGCTTTTCCAAGCTTTAAAATAGTGTAAAGATGCCAACTTTTGCTTTCTTTAGTAAATTTCAGTCAATCAGCTGGAATTGTCGTTCATCACTGACAGCACTCCATTCAGTATCGTTTCACTTGAGTTAGGGTGATAAATCCTACTATGCAATTTCTCTGAAGAATATAAAACCATTCCAACACTACATCTGTTAAGAATATAATGCTAGTCTTTCCATGCAGCAGAATGTGAAAGATTTAATGATAACAGCACCATTCAGAGGTGTCCATTAATGTATTTGGATATTTTAACTAAGAAAGATGGGTTGCTTCCTGAATGAGATACAACTACATATTGGGTAATCTCTTCTATCCAAGATATTTTCTCTATGAAATGGGATCTTGAGATATACTTGTTTAAAATATCTTCAGGAACTTGAAAGCAAGAAGTGTTTCCAGTATTTCTACAGCTGTGTGAAATGTTTTGCATGTAAAAATGAAGGTGATCAATTATGGTGTCACAAACGGGGCAGGGAAGTTCTATTAAGACTGTCAGCAAAAGCTGTTTTAGTGACTTTCTTGTAGGAGGTAGATCTTTTTCTCTTAAAGATCACTACAAAATAAATGAAAATTATGTATTTGACTTTTAATTTATTTTTGTAATGACATTGTGATGCATTATTTCTGTCTGCCTCCCTAAATATGTTCTGGAGAAAACCAAATTTCTTCAAATATTCGAGAGAACCAACAAAAGTTGACAAATCTGTCTCTAAATAGACCGTACTCTCTTCTTTTCTACTGCCTAAATCCCCAGGACTAATTCATACATTCTGTTGTCTCCCCTCCCTGTAACCTTTTCACCACTTAGTCCTGTTTGTACTATGAAGTGGTCTTATTCTTTTGCAGCTAATGGGACATCAGCTCTCTTTCCAGCTTAAGGAACTGGTATGTGTTTTAAGCCTTATTTTATTCACTGAAGAAATATTTTTAAAATGCATTTTGTAATAAGTAAGTCTCCAGGTATTGTTATGTTTAAAAAAAGGTCAGGGCTTATTTTTACCCCCTTCCTGTGCATAGATTCAAAACCTGTTGAGAAGCTTCAGTTGGTCACAGTTCAGAGAAGTGTGTTTTTTTTCCCCATGAAGCCTTTTTTTGGTGTGCTTTTCTTTTATGGATGTGCAACTGTCACAAAGTAGTACCATCTGAATATTACATTGCAATGCTTATGGATGATTTAACACTCAATTTTGTATAATTATTTAATATGGGATTGGAGGATTCATTTAGTGCCCAATACAAGTCTTTTGTAGTGGCTTTCAGCTGGTCACTTGGCCTAGAACTGGAACACGTAAGATGAGTATAGATGCACTGGGCAGGGCAATTGCTAAGAAATTACAAATGAATGGGTGTGAGAAAGCGTGCTAAAGCAAAAATGAAGTCTTGTGATGAAGGGAGAGGCAATTTTTGTAAGGCTATGTCGATCTTGGTAAGCATTGCAGCACTCTAAGACTAGATCTTTAAGGTGAACCAGCTTGTAATGTGGGCTTGGTGTCCCTCATGGTGTATACTTTGCCTGTTTTGGTTTGGGTTAGACCTGGTCTTGTCCTGTAGACTGAATACCTACCAGTAGTTTGAATGTTTTAGCTGCCCCACCTCCCCCCAAGAATTCACTTTGCAAACTGTTGTTTTTGTTAAATCTGATTGATTGAATGTTCTAGAAGTATCTGAAAATTTGCCAAATAGGTAACAAAAAAAGAGAACAAATTCAATTCTTCTTGAGAGACTAGCATGCAGTTAGTGGCAAATGAATTTTATATGTGTACTCTAATCTTATCATGGTTTATACTTTTAATTTTACACCATGACTGTATCTTGCACAAAATAACAAGCATCGACCTAATTGGTGGGGTTGCGGACCATTATAAGCATTTTCAGAGAAATATTTTCTGCTATTTCTCAAAAACAACAGTCTATGCTTGCAGACATCTTGCTCTTCTTAGCATATGTTTTTGTTATTCATATATCTTTCAAAAACGGAATTGTTTTCATTGATTAAATTAAATCACAATATATTCTCTTTCATATGATTATTCTTTTAAGGAAGCATCCATCTATGTTTTTTTAGTAACTTCAGTGTGTTTTATCTCCTTTTTGGAATATGAACACGATATTGCCGTATAAATTAGAGCAACAGGAGGATCCAAAGGAGCTATTAGACTAAATTTGAAGAAAGTTGGCATGAACTTAAATTAGGATTCCTAAGTACAAAGCTGTCTCTCAAAGGCCACCAGAATTCAAAAGAAACATTAAAATAAAAATCCAGATAGTCTAGAGCTCCACAGCATTGTACATCTGTTTGTGTCCGGCGTTAACCAGTTCTGAGAAGCATTTCACCCAGTATCCGAAACCGGCCAGCTCATTCACACTCATTTCCTTGGGGGCTTGGTCTGATAGATGTCCTCAGAGCCCACCTTCTGCACGGATCTCCCTGCGGGATCGGTGGCAGGACTTGCCTTTTGTATTATGGCTAGGGCACATAGCAGTTTCCTCAGCTGTAGGAATGCAGGTATGTGTCTCCACTTTCAGGGACTGTCCTAAGCACCCTTCTGTAGAATCGGTCACACAAGGAGCGTGGGTTTTGTTTTTCTTTTTTGCTTCACTAAACTTTTCACTTGTTATTGCATTATACATACAGTAATAAGGTAAGCAGTCTTGGGAAAAGCAAGGGGTATGTAACTTGTCTCTCTGTGAGCTCTCTGATGGCTAGACCAGAGTTTCATGGTTTTTATGTCATTGTGGCCCAGACAACTTCCTCTGGATTACTTTAGAAACATCATCACCATGTGTGTTTTAAAAGAGAAAAGTGTCTCCCTTCCAGTAATATATAGGTCCTTGTAATTTGGAGAGTGTTTTTGTCTGTGATCCCAAATAGAGAGAGAGATCTTACTGTAGGTAAGACACCTAAGCCTCTAAGAAGTGTGGATTTTGATTTTGTTTTATATACGTTTTGTAGAATGGGCTTATTTCAGGGTCAGGGAGGAAAGGCGTGGGAACATCTTAAACTGGCTTTAGTGACTGAAGACAAGACAATGTATGGTGTAACTACATCTTAATACAGATGTCTGGATTCCTTTATATTCCTTGGAGGGAGGAGCTGGTCATGTGCTTAAGCAGTTCTGCAGCACCTATAAACTCTTTAGAAGTGGAATTATAATTTATTGGACTGTGGAGTCCTTCACAGTTCCTGTCAGAATTAATTACACTCAGCAATACAAAGGAAATTCATTGTTATAATTTATTTTAATGCTTTTGCATATAGCCCCAAACACAAGACTGCATATTGTCCTAACCAGCAATTAAGGTATTACAATAAAATTATATGTAAAAAAAAAAAACAAACCAAAACTCAAAAACCCAAAACAAACAAAACACCCAAGCAAATCACAAAACCCCTTTACATATAACCCCCAAAACAAGTAGTACTTTGGAGATAAGACTGCTTGTTACTTTTAAATCTTTTTTTTTGTTTGTCTAACCCTTTCCTCTTCCCGCCAAGAATAGCTTGAAAACAAAAGCATAAATTCATCACCCTTGGCCAAACGATTCCTGTTCAGGAAAGGCATTTTGTGGGGAATTAACTCGTGCCCTGCCACTATGCGCGTGGATCTCAAGCGCATACCAGGTGCTTTCCGGACTTGGGACCTCTGTCAACACATAAATACAGAGGAAAACAGCTAAGATTATAAAGTGAGTTTTAAATAAGAAAGTAGAAAGGTGGAAAGATGGGGGAAAGCAGCTTAAGGAAGATCATTGTATGATAGACAGTTGCATGTGGTACGTTCATATATTTGCTGTTACCCATCTTGGGCAGTCCTTGCCAAGACAGATTATTTGCATCAAATTACTTTCCCTTGATTTACTTTAAACTGTTGTGTTCATTTTGTCGCCATTCAAATGGCATAGACCCAATTAAAATGTGGCTGCCTTTATCTGCAGAGAGCACGCTTTGTTCATCTACTTTTCTCTGAACCATTTCATGTTTTCTTTTTAACTTCTCAGTTATTTTAGTTGTCTTTTGAACACATGCTCACCTGCTTCAACGGATCCAAAGCTACTAATAAAAACACCCCTAAATACATAACAGATGCAGAAGTGAATATAAGTGGAAACAGTTGAATAAGGGAAGCAGACCCAGAGCTGTCATCAAGCTCTTCACAGTCACTAGATTTTTTTTCACCTGCTCATGCAGTGCTTGCTCAGGACCTGTTGGCAGTGACTATGTATTTCATCTCTCACCATTTTTTTTCCCATTCACCTCACAGGGTTTTTCTGAGAGTTTGTGACTATATTAGATTCATCTTTAAATCCTACTAAATGTGCTAAACAATGTAAAGTGGTTGCCATTAAAAAGACAAATTTATGTGCTGCAAATATTTTAACTACGGTCTCCTTCTAGCATTTGTCCTTGGAGACTCTCTGGAATCCTTCCAGCTTGTGGGAATCTGATGTGGAAGGGCACATGTCAGCTTGGTGAGGAGAGCACCAAAGGACTAGGAGTTTGTTGGTTTGTTTTCCTATATCTAAAAAAAATACAACCCATGCATTTTGGGAAGAAAGTTGGAAATGCCATTTGGCAAACGTATTTTATGCAGTGTTTTGAGTCTGAGGTGTGGTACTCCAAGACATACAGAACCTATTGAAAATACCATGATCCTATGTGTAAATTAGAGGGCAAAACAAATGGCGTTAATCTTTCTTCAAAAATGTTTTTGAAAGCAATTGATGCTTGCTGTTCTCTGACACGTTCCACAGGTGAGACTTGTGTTCACAGAGATTTTTTAGATGTATGAAGACGCTTCTGGGCAAGATGGCTTTACGCAGGGTGCAGAGAAGTTTTGATCTGGTTACAAAAATAAGGACTCCAGAAATCATAACTTTATGTGCGTGCCTTTCCTTCCAGGAGTGTTCCCAGATCATGTTAAATGCACCAGGCTTTGAAGCCTTATGTACTTTGTGGATACCGAAAGAAAAAGTAGCTCCCATCGAAACAAGTTTACAATGTAATATCTGATTTGAGATATCAAAATCAGTTACATTCTTCATTGTGATCTTTATCTCCATTCGTTGGTTGTAATTACGTAGTTGGGCAGTAAATTCATGGTAGGACCGTCTCAGTGGCACACTGGCATGATTCTATTAAAACAGAACACAAACGAAACCAAATTAACAAATCCCTTTTAAGTTCCGCCTACCCATCCTACAGTGCTTTCCAGTAGAATTCTGGGCAGTAAAATAACTTACAGACACAAGCATCTTTTTAGAAGCTCTTGGAAGGACATGTGATCCGACTCCTTCCATCAGCAGTGTAGAGAACACATCCCCAGTTCCCTACCAGAGATTACAGACAGGAAAACTGCTTTGGTCACCTGCCCTTTCTCTGTCCCCTCTCTCCTATCCACCTGAAGTGAAATGCAGCACTCCAGCAAATAGTCACAGGGTTTTTTCCAGCTACATTAGACAACAGCTTTTCTGCAATCGCTTGGTGCCTGTTCAAAGGTGTTTTGTAGTTTGTGGTTGAAGTGATCTATCTGTGTTCAATATGGCTGTTTCATTTTCTTGCTGGAACTGAGCTGCAGGCTCCTCTTCTTAGTATTCCATAGACCTCTTGAAACCACACATCTTCCTTTGTCGTGCGATCTAGTGACCACTTGCCTGTACAGAGACAGAGCAGGACAGTAGTGAAAGTCTGTTTGGTGGTGGCTTGTGAAACTGCTGTTCTTGTTATACTGTGCACCTCCTTTCCCCCTGCTGAATATATGGGTTTAAATATACAGTTCAAACCAGCTCCACTATGAAGAGACCCATTTCTCTGTTTGTACACAGATGCTCTGTATTGGGCATACAGACAAATTATCAGTGGAACTTTTACTCTCCTTTGTTTGCAGCCTTATTAGTTATATATGGTTTCAAAGTTTTAAATATGCAGAGAAGTAACCGTGCACTAGAACATATGGATTGAAATATTGACCTCAGTTGCATCACTATAAATCTAGACAGTAACTGTTATCATTTGGATTTATGCTAGTGCTATTAAAATAGAGGGATTTATTAGTGATGAGCGGATGTTTTATGGCATGCCAGTCTTACACAAGTTTATAAGGTTTTTTAAGTACCGACACTTGCAGGTGTAACTTTTTTTTTATTATGTGTAAAGAAGTCTACAGCAGGTCATTCATTGCACAGTCAGTGAATGGTATCTAAGATTATACTAGTTAAAAGTTCTGTTATTTGAGGAAGTGGTTCATTGGATTCTATTTAAAGTCTTGGAGCTCTTGTACAGTCCTTAATTCAACTAATTTATTTTTTTTATTTAATCTTTTTGTTTGATGTGTGTATCAGTATTGGATTTTATCCTTGGCTTGAAGAGTACTAGCAAGAGAGGGAGCATGTATGTAATTTCTTTCAGGGATACAGATGTGGACGTGTCCAGTGCGATACATTTTCTGGCCGCCTGCAGAAACTATAACCAGCATTCAGCAACAAGGGGGAGGGAGGCCTGCAGGGAAAACTTGTTTCAGGGGTGTTGATTGTGGTTCAGAATTAACACTGCTGTTTGGTCTGTTCTTGTCTTTTCATTCACAGCTCTTTGTGTTGTTTCAGGCTGCACTGAAAAGGAGATCGATAAATAGATTTGCATATGTAGAAAGAATAAAGAATAATATATGAGAAGAATAATTACTTCAGTCTATAAAAACTGTTCAGTGTCCAAGAGTATAGAACTGAAGGAATTGTGAGTGCGTACCATTCTGCCATTAATGTAAGCAACATGTAGACGGCAGGAATCTTCCTGAGATACACGTATGAATAAATGCAAAATCAAGGCCCTAAAGCAGCCCAGAAATACTTAGCTCTCTTGATGTCTATAGGTTTTCAGAATCGATCCTACTTTTACTTACTTGGAAGTGGTTATTCTCATCTTGATAGGCACACATAAAACTTTCATGAGTTCCCAAGAATCTGAGAAATTATGCAAGTATACCGTGGGGAGAAGGGGCACAAAGGTGGATGTTTAAATGATACAGAGAAATTGTGAACTAGTGTCAAATCCTTACTGAACAGAGCACGGAGCCGTGGTCTTTTCAGACACACGGAGTTGATGGCTGTAAAATGTTAAAGTGATTTTTGATGTCCATCTCTAAGGCAATAAAAATAGATCTTCAGATATTTATGTATGAAAACTGGGCTTATAGAATAGTAATGGCCATCAGGAGGATGCTGCACTTTTGCAGACCTGCCATTTTCAGCGCTGGTATGCTACCCATCTGTTTCTGTCTGCGGTTTTGAGACCACTGAGGCTGCGTAACAAAAGCCCTTGTTCATCTGGCCTCTGAGTAGCCTCCCTCAGTGCTGAGTATGGGCACGGCAGTCAGGACTTGTGTTGCGGGCTGGCTTTGCAATCAGCTCTCAGTGTTTGCTCTTTGTGGCACAGCAGCTCAATTCTGTTCTGCATTAAAGGAAAATATTAAAGATGTGCTGAAGTAGTTTTAAAAGTAGGAAAAAGAAAGACCTATCATGACAGGTGGCATTATTCTTGGATGTTCATTCTTGGCTTATATGTCTCTGGAAGGAGGGCAATGTAGTAACCTAGATAGAACTGCTTACTTTTTGAATTATTTTTTTAAGAGGAGATTTCTTCTGTGGCAAACCCACTTGTTGTTATCTCTACATGAATAAATACTGAATAAAAAAATAAATAGCATAAGAGTAGAGAAACATTCTCTGAATTGGAAGAAATTTCTTTCAAGATCTTGAAGGGTCCTTTTTTTTTTTTTACTTCTAGCTTGGTTTTTTACTATTTTCCTTCCAAAAAAGGCAAGAAACAAGAAGATTCTTGAAGGACACTTAGTCTTCATCTTGCATTCATTACATAATACAGGCATTCCAGTTTATAGTCTGGCAAAAATATTAGAAAATAAAATTAGGAACATGAAATTTCTCACCTACTTTTTAACAGTAAAAAATTTTTTTCAGGCAACTACAGAAGAGTGCAATCCCTGAAAAAAATATTTGTTATTCTTTAAAGCCAAGCCAGCTTTTTGGTAGACTTGAGAGAGTCTTACAGAGCACAGCAGAGCCCTTAGAGATGTCCTAGAAATGTTTAATTATTTAGGGCCCAAATGACTTTGCTCTGTAAATTCCAATTCAAGCAGTTATCCTGGTAACCATGTTACCTGAGTGAGCAGAAAGTATTACTGCAACAAGAGAATTAAACTATCATCTCAAAATATTTATTTGGTTGGTTCTAATTCTCTGCAGTCAAACTGACATAGAGTCAACAAGTCTAAGCTGAAGCCAGAAAACACAACTTCTTCTATTCAATCCATCACCATTAATTTGGTATTTGAACTCTAGAAAACTATTAAGAATTGACAATGGAGTCAGTTTTGGTGAATTTGTCCTGTTGCTCTAGTTTTCCAGGATACTGATTTCCTTTTAGTGCCTGGGGGCTCCAAATCAAAGCATCTAGGATATTTGGCATTAGCATGTATAGAACAATTTTACCAATTTGTTCTCTAAAGTGATAGGCAAGTCTACTTGTATCAGCAAGTGAGTGACGAGATACTGTATTGCACTAAACAGAATGGAGTAGTTCCATCTGCAGTTAAATAAGTAAAACAATTCAAAACTTAAGAAAGGCAGATAGTCATATTTATACGTAATATATGGTTATCTACAGATCAGATTATCTTTTTCCTATTAACTGCTAGTAATTTGTGTAAAATTCGTCTATCCCCCTGTGTAACACCCATATAATGGTTTCTGCAGTATTCTGTGGAATTATATGTACTCTCTGAGACAGGAAGATCTAACAGTAAAAACAGTTATTGTACTGGAAAAGACAGAAAAATAATGAATTTCATGATAGGTAAGGAGGAAAATCCTGTCTTCATTTAGAATGAGTTTTCAAGAAAAGTTGCTAAGTGCAGCTGTCAGGGACTTCACATATAATTAGACCTGTAGAAAAGTATTGTTATGGTGTTCTGCTGTATTGTGATCTTAGCTGCAGAATCTGCAGAATTTGCCTAACCAGTAACAGAGGACTATCGTTTGGGTGGGTTTTGTTTTCTTTTTTTTTTTTTGTTGGGCATGTGAAGTACCTCTGAGATTTCATGTCTGGATTTATGCTTATGCCTGTCCCTAAGGTTTCAAAGATTCCAATCATATGCTTCCTATCAAATACATGAAGAAGCACGTATGTTTTTATACATACAGTGTGTGATGAATTCTGAAGGTCTTCAAATTTGTCTGAGCTAAATTCAAGATAGAATATCTTTGGGTTTAACTAAATTCTAATGAAAGTTTTTATTTTTATTTGATTTGTTTTCATTGCAACGCATTTCACAGTAGCATTATATAGTTCTAATTTACTTTCAGCCCAGTTGGTGAGGTACAGTTGATATTTGGTCTGCTGTCAGGATATGACAGGTGATAATTACCTTGCAGCATTTATTTTACGATAATGCAATGAGAAAATATCCCATATGACAACATATATTTCTTTAATTTATATCATAGAAATAGAATTCGCTCATGACAACATTTTGCAAATGTCTGATGTATCCCAGTCTGTCCATACAGGCATGATTTTCTTGCTAGAGTTATTTGACAGGCAAGTATACAATAGGTATTATATCACATCCAGGAAACAGCAAGGTCTAGCTCTTTGCCAGCCTTACTTATATTGTGCCAAGTTCTGTGTCTGAAGTGGAAATGATTTGCTGACGACTTATTTATGTACACTATTAAAGCATGTTATACGTTGGTCAAGACAGATACAGAGACAGCTGGCATATTGAGGTACAGAATGTACATGTGGTCTTAGACCAGCCACAGTTAATGTGTGCATATACATTTTTGTGTACACATGTTTGAAAAGATTGAATGTTTCTATTAAGTAATTATTTTCAAGTTTTCTATCATTTATTGAGATGTAATAAAGAGGTGGTTTCAGAGTTTCTCAAACTTCTACCTGGATTTGTTCTATCTTTATTTGAAACTTCCCCAGATTCTATCTCCCCTCTCTCTCCTCTCTTGCAACAAAAATTCCAGGCTGTTCTGAGTATTAACCTAACCTGGACAACAATACATTCCACAAAAGGTCTCTGAGAACACAACTGCACGGTCTGGAGATGGTGAAGAATATCAGATGTATTACTCATTGAATAATATTTGTTCATTAAAAATAAACCTATTGCATACAACTTTCTCATTGATTTTGTTCTTGTGTCTCTCAACTAGAACTGCAGCAGGTGGAGCTGAGGGATTCTGAATTGGGCCAAGAATGTGGTGGTGGTGCTGCTGCTGTCCTTGAAGGAGAGCCTGAGGAGGAAGAAGGGGAGAAGACCAGGGTGCGCAGTGACTAAATCACATCCTTTAGATAAGTAAATATTTAAAGTTATTTCCTATAGTAAAAAATACGTAAGCAGCTTTGTACTTACTGTTTTTAAAAACTTTAATATAGTACTTGCCTGTGGAAGCAGAAGTTTTATCTTTTCACTCTGTTTTAAAGCCCCTCAACTTCTCCACTTTAATGGATGTGTAAAACCAGGAAGATTTAATAGGCTATGCAGAAGATGATCTTATATTTGGAGGATAAAAAAAAAAAGCATATTTTTGGTAGAACTTCACTTCTTGCTAATGGAAGTCCCAGCTCAGCCTGGGAGCTGTGAAAGAAATTAATGCATTGAAGTTCCCTATCCAACTAGCCACTTGTGGATGGAGAATTACCTAGGGTTTTTTGGGGTTTTATTTTTTAAATGCATGATTGCAAAAAAAAAAAAAAGCTTTTTTTTTTTCTGATTGGAAATTAACCCCCTTTCTAGGCGTGTGGTCCTATATGTCAGAATAATGATTTTAACTTTATGTTCAGCTCTGACTGTAGAATCCTTCACAGCTTGTGGTGATACTTTCAGTCAGAAAATTTGTTGATTTTTGTCTAAAGTCTGAAGTCTACCATATTGAGGTGGACAGAATTTTATTAAGTCTTCAAGGTCTCTTTATCTGTGATAATGTCTCTATAAGTATATTTTATAGAATACTATATCATGGCAGTTAATTGTTATGCTACATACTTGAATTCTTGGATGACTAACATCTAGTTTCTCTTTGCTCTTCCAGTGGTAACTGGTATTTATGGTCTGGAGTAGCCATAGTAGTTGTCTCTCTTTCTCCGTTGTTCATCATAATGGAGGAGGCTCTCACTGTTGCAGTTTTCACTCCAGCAAAACATGTTCCGTCCTACTGTTGGTCTCCTACCCCACTTTGCCCGGTAATCTCCTCTGCCCCGTACGTGATGGACAAAGGTTGGCTTGTTTGTGTTTTGTGGCCAAACAATTCCCAAGTGGCCTCTTTTGTGGCATTCGGGATCTTAGAATTCAGTAGTCTTCCTACTGGGGACAATAAAGTAACGCTGTATTAGGAAAATGCTGTATAATCTTCATCATCTCAGAACGCCAAAGCATTTTCTCAGAGCTGTGTGGGGGATGTAGCGTACACCAAGATGTATTCGTACTCATAGTAGCTCATGGAAGTGCGATAGAGAGGGATAAGGGAGAAGAATTAGGGAGATTAACATGAAAATAGAATAGGTCCAGGTGAAAATGTGGAAGACCTGGTGATATGTTTGTTAAATGTATCAAACTAGACAGCCTATAGAACAGGCATCAGAGCACATTTGCAAAACTGCAGACTTGATCCCAGCTGTAGTTTTTCTGCAGTTACAACTCTTTGTGCCCTGTGTTGTGGTATTTTGCTTTTTTTAACTTATGTGGGTGGTTCCTTCAACATTATCAATGTCAAAATAATGAAATTCAGGTAATTAGAAAAGTAGACAAGTTCTTATCCTTTTACTGAGTCTACCTGATATGGCACTAATTATAAATGAGTAATGGTTACCTATCAAACCTGAGTGAAAAATACATATGTTGTGGTTCTTACAGGCTGTAGTGGGGAGGAAGTGTGTTTTAACCTGAAAAGGGTGATGGACAGCTTCTTACACAGGTGCTTCCTTCGTATTCACTGCAGAGCTGGTCCCAGTCTGGCCATGAATTCTGCTCAGTGACAGCTCCTCTGAGGGTGAGAAATGTTGTACAGGTGTTATTGGGGGCCTTACTGGAGCTGTTGAGTGTGTAAAGGTTAGATTGAAGGGGAGAGGATGTGTTTGAAAGGGGGATTTTACAAAGCTTGTTCTGGAAAATGAGAACATTCAACAAGCTGCTCACTGAGATGCGTTCAGCGGGACAGGATTTTTCCTCTCCGTTACTGGCTTTAGCCGAGTTGCACCTTAAATCACAAGTTCAGTGCAGGATCTATGTTACCCTTTTTATGTTACAGAGTGCAGAGATGAGTTAAAGTTAAACTGATGCTGTCCTATTAAAAAAATGTTTACATGTCTAGTAGGTAAGAGCAGCACACTAAAAGAAGAGGAAATTTCCTTTTGAAACGGTGTTTGAGCCAGCAAAAGCAGCCCAATCAATGCAAAACGGGCACTTTCCACAGGGTGGCGGTGTAGGTGCATTTTTAAACTTTTCTGAGCCGCAATAAATTGTTCCGCAAAACCCAAAACAATGTTGTGATAACCAGCCACTTATAACTATAAAATAGTTGCTAAGTATTTTATTATTGTAGTTAGTTAATAAATCCTGAGTAATACAGAACTTCAGTAACTTCCATTACCACTGGATTTTAGTATCATGTATTTAAAATATATATAACTGCTTTCTTGCCCTTTGTGGTTAGAAGCCATAAGCACTCTGGGCAATGAGGTGTCTGTTTAGATAATGTACTGTGAGGGAGCACCAAAGATGATGAGAAACCTTTGCATCTTTTAGCCCAAAGGTAAAATCAGGGCTAAGGTTTGCCATCAAAACATACAGAGTAGAAGTTTCTATGAGGAAAAAATATTTTGGCTTCGTGTTGAGAAACAAAGTGCCACTTACCCTAAGTATTATTGGCTTTTAATTGTCCTACGTTTTTTCAAGATGAGACGGATAGGTTTTTTTGGGGGGTGGGTCCTCCCTCCTGCCCCCCCCCCCTAGATGTTAATTGAGGGTTTTAACTAATGCTTCTGCTCGATTTAACAAGCTGCCTTTCAGAAGTGTTTATATTGGTATGGATTTTGTCGCAGTGTATTTCATTCAGCAGGACTGATCACTGTCTCTGGCCCATCGGGGAGTGGAATTTCACGTGCACCCACAAATCCATATTCTGATTTTTAGAACTCCTTAATCGTGGAGATACAGTGCAAATCTCGTAAGGAAATACTAGAAAGCCCGTCCTTCATATAGCAGTCCGTCTTGGAGAATACCAAAATCACAAATCTGTATTTTGACAAAATCACAGCTTTTTGTATATGTTGTTTTAGAGACTCTCCAGCAGATGTCCCTTGAGAACTTCTCATTTTATCCAGGAGCAACTGTTGCATCTGCAAAGATGGGAAAACGTAGCTGTGGAGTGGAGTTTTTTGAAGGTGTGAAGACTCAGAGCAAGAGGAGAATATAGTGTTACATAAAAAGTTTATTTAAAAAAATAGGTTATTCCTAATTTGTCCTACTAGACAGTCTTTAAAAAAAAAAAGCTGTCTAGCAGAACATACATTAACATCTTATAATATCAAAAAAGGCACATAGGTCTGAAAAATAAAGTCTTTGGCTGCCTCTCAGCTCTGTTCCAAACAATACCGATCTGCACTGTGAAAGCCCTTTTTGGGAATTCCTAGATCAAAGAATCTCACAGATACTCTGTCCAGCTCTTTCTGGAAAGCAGTGCTAGCAGCCATCTCCAGAAAGCCTCACAGCTGCTTTCAACAAAGTGTGTAGATAGTGGAGCAGTTGTTATTTGCACCTTTGAATGCAGCAGAGATTTGTTTGTCTGTCTGTAATGCAACAAGGACTTCAAATTCGAGTCTGCAAGGTCATGAAACAAAAAGGCTATCTGAAGCTACTAGGAAAATAAAAGACATTATGGAACCACATTGAGAAAGTAAGCAAATTCAAATACCAGAGAATTACATGAGACTATTCTTCAGTTGTTTAAAGCAACAAAAGGTATTAGCCACATCAACACAGGTCCTGCATTAACTTGATTTCTTTGGCCCCCTGCCCCTCTGAGTCTTTCTTAGGAGAGGAAATCTGAAATATTCTCTTTGCCATTCTCAAATTTCAGTTTTCTTATATGACATTCCAAACACAAAGGTATCTGTCCTGCGTGTACCAGGAGGAGAGGAGTTGGGGACAAAAATATATTAATTTCTGTTTTATTGGCTTGTTGAAGGTGGGTCTGTGAATAATGTGTTTCTGGATGGATGTTTTAGATGTGCATCGTGTTGTGGCAATAAAGATCAGTGTGTTGGTGCCCTTTTTATGGGGGAATGACTACATTGCTACAGCTTTCAGTTAAATAATACATTTTTAGTTGAAGAAATAACCTTTGCATCCTTGTTATTCTTTTAAATGTTTGTTTTTTTGTTTTCCCCTGTGTTTTCTTGTGGCCGAAGGATGGTAGTTTTGTCTACTTGTTAGTTTGTTTGTGAGATCTGAATGTTTTCATTTGTACAAAACAGGTGAAAACATTCAAAAGAAAATGAAGGACTCTGAAAGAACTTGTATTTAGAATGTTTTGAAGTCTTGGAAATAATCAATTAAAATTTAGATGCAATATTTTCTAGCTCACTGTCTGCATCATAAAATAATAAATTATCATAATACAATGTGTATTTGATACTAATAACGTGTTGATGCATCTTAGACCAGAAAAGCACAACTATTCTTCCAGTCAAAAGGATAATTTATAAGAATATGCAAATTAAATGTGAAATGGTATGGGAACTTAAGCAGTCAGCAACAGTGCTTTCATGTCTTATGAAGAAGGAAAATGGGCAATATTATATTTTGAAATTATCACTGCTGGACTGATAAAATAGAATTTTGCAAATTGCATAGTTAATGCTACTTGTTGTTTGAACTGGACTCACAAAGTGTTTGAAAACAGGCTTCTGTGCATTATCATATAGTCAGAATGTATATACAGCTGTGGTCCTTTCCTTGGATACCTGTTTATCTGTGCCTGTGTACAATTCCTGGAGGCCTGATAATGCCTTCAGTCCCCTATTTGTTACTAACTGCTGTCCATGTCACAAGTTTAGAAGCAAGGCAGGATTATGCTTTTAAGTAGTAGAACTGTGATTTACAAATGTTCCATGCGTGTTTGGTTTTTTTTTATTACATTTGGGGAACTGACTTGGTTCTGCCTATTCTAATAGTATAATTGTAAGAGAAATAATGAAAGCGCTTCAGAACAAGGAAGGTGGAGAGGCAGAGAGACGTAGAGGTTAAACACCTGTCAAACAATATATGTGACTGTAGAGTGTGTTTTGGAAGTGAAACTATAAATGCTCTTTTGTACATGTCAGGGATGAACAAATGGCAGGAATAGTTTCCAAAGTTAAGCTGGATTTGCTGATTCTTCTATTTCTCCAAAAAAGGAGAAAAAGGCCGTTACCTTACAGCAATGAGCTCTTCTGACATCCAAGAATTTCTGCATACTGCATCCAGTGATATCGTGCTTTAATCAGTATAAATAATCTAATAAGTGTAATAAAAATTGTCCGCTGATATGTGCTCCAGCTGTCTTTTGCACACAATGCTTGAGAGTTTTCAGTTAAGGTAAGTGGTTTCATATGTAAAATGTGACTTATTTAATTTTCTTGACTTGGATTAAAATATGCTCTCCCCCGCCCCGTGTTTCCAAGAGGTTGAAAAGGCTAACATACAGCTGGAAAATAATAAAGGTCAAACCATTGTCAGTGTGCCTTGCCCAAATAGGGCATTAAGAACATACTGAATCGGTAGAGTATTATTTCTGTTGGTTTCATTTTGTAGAATTATCGTTGAAGTGATGGGAAGTTTCATGGGGTTTTTTTGAGGAATGGGTGGGAACCAGGCGATTGTTACAGAACACAGTCTGACAGTGTAACAGAAACTCAGCTGCACTTTAAAATCCCATGAATTCATTTGTAAGCTGCTTTGCTCCAGGTGGAGAGTAGTGGTAATGAAAAGCCAGAATGTGAAAACTCAGGCTTCTTACAACTTCGTTTGACTGCAGCCATGGGGAAAGTGGAAAAAAATAAGGGGAGCTTCAGTAAGAAGGAAGCATCTATCATTGCCACGTGAAATGTAATGGTGTTTATCTGTATTGAATACTTTGCCCTGTTGTAGCAGTGCACAAAATCTATGCTACGGTCTTAGAGGCCTAACAAGTTTATCTGTGTCCTTTTGGCCTATTTCTTATCTGGTTGGGACAAACAAGTCTGTATGGGGTTTCGGGGAAGTGTTGAGGCTTTTAGTGCTTTACGGGGTTATGTTACTGATTAGCGCTCCAGCTGGTTTGTGTGTTATATGTCTCCCCATAAGTGTATCAAGATATGATGGAACGAACATCTTACCAGTGCATGGAAGATAGCCAATGAAGAATATGTTTGGCTAATCCCAACAACCAGTGATTTAGTGCAAAGATGTTTACTATTTTGGTGCCCAGTAGGATTCATGTTATGTTACCTCGGTTGTGGAACAGTTTCAATACGCTGCTTAAATTTGTATCAGCTTCTGGAGCTGATACAGTGTTCAGGAACTTCCCTAGCTGGCTGGCAAGTATTGTAGTGAGAAGTGTTTGGCAATTGGTGAAGTCATGGAAACTTACTGTACAGGTTAACTGCTGGTGTTTGTTTAGTAGATTTCAGTACCTTGTTGAGGTCTCAGTCACTGCCCTGAGGAATTTACAATCAAAGATACGTAGAGATAACAAACCCGCATGGAGTTTACTTGGCTGAAAATTGTTAGCCAAGGCAAACAGGACACATGAGGCATGACAGATATCATATTCCTTGCATTCCAGTATTAGTGAGCCAGTGAACCAGTGAAAATAATATGAGTATTTAAAATAAATATAGGAGGAATTAAAATGGCATTAGGACTGGAGGGATACGGTAGAAAATGAGGTAACTTGCATTGTCCAGTGAAAGCTTTAAAAGGGCTGGATTTTTATGTTCAAAAATCATCTGGAAGTTGGAGATAGGATTATTTTATTTTTCAGAGCAAACTATTTACACAGAAAAGTGGCCCAGAAAGGGTCGAGCTTCAGTATTGTGTATAAAAATCAGGGTGAGAGAAATAGGGTTTAATCCTGGAAGATTTTCAATTATTTATCAGCAGTTTGAAGATGAAAGAGCAGACAGAAACTTTGTGTAGGAAATTACTTACCTGACTGCCTTCAGAATAGTGGTTTTTTTTTTTCTTGAAAGCAATTTGTCTCATTTGGTTTATCGGGTAAATGACAGCCCGGTCCTGAAGCTGAGTCACAAAGTGTGCAAATTACTTGGCACCCTCGGTGCCAGCCTGCTCTGTGCTCAGTTTGCTCTATTTCGAAACACGCTACTTCATCACGTCGGTGTCAGTACTTCATGGAGCATTCAAGTGCAAGTCCTGCATAGTTGTGTGCTAAAATAGGCTATTGAATTTCAGTCAAACTTAAAGCTGTCCTTTCTTATCTCATCTAAAAGTGATAGCGATGTATTTCATCACTTACAAGAGAACCACAGTAAATGAATTGAATGTCTTGTCAGCAAACTCATAGTTATCTATATAACACAATTGTTACAGATTCATCATCAAGGTCACTACAATTCTTGCTGAGTTCTACTGAACAAATTTATCTTGGCTTTGTGAAGTTAGATGGAAAATATAAACAAAGCTAAAGAAATAATTTGTTTCTTTACTTTCAAATTTTAAGATTGATAAGGCAGATGAATTGAATAAGTCCTGATTTGCCTTATTCAACTTCTGCATGGTCTGGATTCCCACACCTTTTTTTACATCAGTTATGAGTTTTCGTATTTAATTTTTCTGTATGAATTGTATTTGCATTTATGTGCTACATTATTGCAAGACTTGGCTGAGTTTACATTACATTTTCTGTTTTGTTTCATTTGGCCCTTATCATGTTTATTCTACAGCATTGTATATGTTCTCATTTGTTCAGATGGCAAAAGCCTCATCAGAAAATGAGTGAAAAAAATGGAAAGGAGAGAACAATAATCTTCCCAGTCCCAAAACCTTGTAAAAAGAGTTTTGGATTAAGAACCCCAGAAGACTGATGATATCGGGAGCTTTGAAGACATAAACTTAAAAGGGCAAAAGGAAACAACTTAAAAACTGGTAAATAGAAGGAAGAGCCATCCATATAGTTAATAGAAGTAGGCACTGGGGCAAAATGAAGAGAAGGAAGGCTTAGAAAGCCTTTTCTGAAAAAAGTAGCTATGATGCGGGGGTAGGGGGGAAGGTGAGGACAAGAGGTGTGTTAGAACTGTCAGAAAGGCAGACGCTTTTATTGAGAAGTTGTAGGAATGAAAAAGGGTTTAAAGATAATAATAAAAAAAGCCAGGGTCCTGAGATTTCATTAATAGCACTTCTTTAGAGTATGAAAATATTCTCTGCTTTGAACAGGATTTTACCGTGGTTAATAACTGTGTAGATTACTAACTTGTGAAGTAACATAAACCTTCCTACATTGTGGTTTCTTTCTGACATGCTTTCTAAGGTGAAATTTTCTGTGCAAAAAGTCTGCATAAACAGTTCTCCACCTGTCTGGATTAGCCTTTGACAGACTATAAAGAACATTGAACATAAATGATTATTGAGTGATCCAGAGCATGAGATGGCATACATATGGTCTTTGCCCAGAACAGGACATCAGACTCAATGAAGGTTATTTTTTAGAATAAAATAAAATTAAGTCTGGTTTTGGCTGTGAGAAGGAAGAGGGCTGGTTACTAATAATTGGGTTTATCCTGTGTCCAATAAAAATAGATTGAAGTTGTTCTATTTTGTTATTTTTTACATTCAGATAATTTCAGTTAGAATAATACTTCCAAGACATCTGTGCATTAGAGTCTAAGCAAGCTCAGGAGTATATTTTAAGTCAGATGACCTCCCCAGTATTGATGAACCTGTGGATTATTCTCCTATTCAGTTTCCTAGCAGCAAAAGCTAGTGGGAGGAACAGCAAAGGGAAATATCACTTGAAGAAAAAACCCAAAACAAACGAAAAAAAACCCTGAAGAACCCAACTCTACACGAGCGGGAGGCAGCTTTAGAGTAGAGGCAGTAGACCACATAATCAATTGGCTGTAGAGCTGTGCCGAGTTTCAGCATCCATGCAGGGACAGGAATGACTCTCACACGTTGATGCAATGCACAGTAGATTCGATTTATTGCTCTGCTTGCGTGGTTATATACATTTTTCATATCTGTACACGTGATCACGCTTATTCGGATAGGCTACAGACATAAATCACGCTCTGTTCACATGCCCCACATTCCCTTATGATTGGTGACTATGCACTAACACCAATAGCAACAGACCGCCTCCACGTCCTTGAACTCATCTTGTTTTTGCTAACCCACATCATGTGCACTATCAGAACTTTCTCAATTGTTATTCTTAGCTGCTCTTTCCAGCGGCCTGTCCAGCTATGCTATCTGTTTCGCTTAAGCGGCCTAGTCATGCTAACTCTCAAGCTACATCGACCCCAACAGAGCTAGGTAGGAGTTGTGGCTGTATTACCTGTGACCTGGACAAAAACTTCTTGCTGATGGGAGTCATAGCAGGCTATTTGTAACCTGAAGCTAAATAGCCCATTAAGGGATCATGCTACTGCGTTGTTCTACTATCTCTGAAATCCTTAGCAAATGGGTGTTTAACTAATAGGTTTAAGGAATAGCACCTTTTTCATGTTCCATGTAAGGTAGCTGTGGAGTTGTAAAGACTTGCAGGTGGAGCCCTGACAATCCTGACTTGCTCTGGATCATATTGTAAGCATCTGTCGTATGTGATAGTGGTAGGCTCAGCAACATCTTTTCGTGGAGAGATTACCAGCGATGCACACATTTACAATAGGTTCTTCCAGATTCTGGAAAACCTGAATGATGAAAATGGTCCCTAGGGCTCAGAGTTCATTTCCCCTTTCTTTCTTGAGGCAAGAGTACGAATGAGGAAGTTCACAGCTGATGGTGCCCTTCCCGCAAGTGAATTGTTTCCTTCTTTATTTCCTTAGGGCTTTGTAGGGCTTTTGTACCTTCTAATTCAATCTAAATCACTGAAGCAGCAATGTATTGTTGAGAGCTACCAAGTGCCTTGACCCTTTGCTAACCCTTTGACAGAAATATTTCAGACTTCTGATTTTATATTTCCATTGTTGCGTCCCCACATCCTGGGATCATAAGGTGCTATCTGGCAAAATGCAGTTTGGGATGAATCAAATATGTGCTATGGCACTAGTAATATGGATTGGAATATCTCACTGGAGTCCCCATAATAATAATAATAATAATAATAATAATAATAATAGTAGTGAGTATGAGTCAGTGCAGGAGTGGCTAAGATTAACTCAGAGTTTCAGGGAGCCAAGGGATGATTCATCCTTTGAAAGAAAGAGAAGCTGCTAATAAACATTAATAGACATTTTCAGTTTTGTTTGCAGCATACCATCACTTGCTATAGATACCGGGGAAACAACATGAGGAACGGAGAATATCATACCACCAGCAGCTTTGTAAGCAATGACTTAGTAGGTGCATGCTGCGTTGTTGCTGCTGTGGGTATCGGCACTCTCTAGAGCCAAGATTCAGCAACAAACTTTGCTGGTTTTGCTGCTGCAGCAGCTGACTGTTTTTCCAGTCCTTAGACGTGTTGTTTTGCACTTGAGATTTGCTGCATTTCCTTGAATTACTGTATGTTAAATTAATTTGTCAAGAACAAATATGTTTAATTTATAGTATTTAAGTAGCAAATGACTCGGATAACAGGAAAGCCACTCTGAAGTAGATTCACTGGGCAGGAGAAGGACTTTGCTCTCCACAGAGCAGGGGTGTTTGCTCCTCTAACTTACAGTAGTTTTTGCTTATCTGTCAGATCATTTTAAGTGGGATGAAACCTCATGCTGCTCTGCCTGCTGTGACAGGCCCTCTGAACCCCTGCTGCCTGGAAGCCATCCTCACAGCTCAGCACTGAATGGTACTGCTTCCAGCTCATGGAGAGCTCGCTTACTTCAGGTGAACAACAGCGTGACACTTATTTAGCTCAGCTGTCAGACAATGTCTTGGGCTTCCTTGCTGGTGTGTCCACTTGTAAGAGAGCTTTTAGGCTTTCTACTCGCTGCAGGTGTTTGAGTTGTCTTTATCTGGCCAAAGAGAGGTCAGGACGAGACCCGAGAGTATCATGATAAATTCCAGTTGGTATCCAGTGTGATACAGAGCTTTCTGCCCTCAGGGATTTTGTTCCTCCCTATACATTGCTCAAAGTGGAAACTAGCCTGGTGTGTCACAAACTGTCATCTTTTCCTGGTATATTTAATGCACATCCAACTGCTGCTTTTGTTGTCTGTGCAGTGCCTCAGACCGCGGTGGCCGCTGCTTTGCCTTTGTCCGACCAAAACAGTTTATTCATTTTTTCCAGTATCAGGTGTTTAAGTAGGTCTTGGCCCACTTCACAAACATTTCCAGGAAAAAAGCTATGTCAGGCACTTTTCTAGCACCAATGCACTGCTTTCGTGTGGGTCACTGTAAAATTACTTTTTTCAATACATGCTCTTAAGCTGTATTTTTTGTTCTTTATTATCGAGAAGAAAAGGTACCGTAATTTTCATTGCAATTCATCTTCTGCATTACTGGTTTCTCACTGACCTTGTAGCTGCTTTGAGGTTACACTCACACAAACAACCGTCCAACATTTTTCTCAGCTTTCCTATTTGTCTTTTTGAACAGAATTCTCCACGGAGAAAACACCTTTGTATCTGTGAACTCAGAAGCACTTTTGTAATTTGTCATCTCTTTGAATGCTCAGATATCTCAAATTCAACGTGTGCACTGTTAAACGTTCGCTAAATTCCTCCTCTTCAAAAAAATGATTGGCCTAAAACCTTGAGGGCTACGTGGTTTATGTCTGCTTTCACTGGAAAAAATAAGTTTAAAAAAGCCCTGTAGAGTACACACCTGCTCTTAGCATTTGATAATGTTTTACTTTCATGAAGTCAAAAATGTTGAGTAGATAGTGATTTCAGAGGCACTGCTGGGACCCCTCCTTTGTGATTTTTTTTTTTTATTATTATTATTTTTTTTCCTCTTTTCATGGCTTATAACAGCCTGGTTTATAAACTGGGCTGAGCTGCCTCTATTGCATGTCTGACCTATACCTTGTTAAAGTATTTTGTTTGTTCTGATTACTTTTTTTTTTTTTCTGTGTGAGTGTACAGGTTTTGACTGGGATAGAGTTAGTTTTCTTCTTAGTAGCTTGTATGGGGCTATGTTTTGTATCTGTGACCGAAACAGTGTTGATAATACAGGGGCGTTTTAATTATTGCTGAGAAGTGCTTACACAGCGTTAAGATGTTTTCAGTTTCTCTTACTGCCCTACCAGTAGAGTAGGCTGGGGGTGCCCAAGGAGTTGGGAGACAACACAGCTGGGACAGCTGACCTCAACTGACCAAAGGGATATCCCACACCGTATGAGAACTGTGCTCAGCAATGAAAGCTGGGTGAAGAATGAGGAACAGGGGATGTTTGGAGTTATGGTGTTCGTCTTCCCGAGTAACCATTGCGAGTGATGAAGCCCTGCTTTCCTGGAAATGGCTAAACAGCTTCCTGCTGATGGGAAGTGGTGAATGATTTCCTTATTTTGCTTTGCTTGTGCATGCAGCTTTTGCTTTACCTATGAAATTGTCTTTATCTCAACCCAGGAGATTTCACACTTTTACCCTGCTGATTCTCCCTGCCATCCCACCAGGGTGGAGAGTGACCAAGCAGCTGGGTGGGCCCTGGCTGTCAACTGGGGTTAAACCATGACAGTAAGTTGTCTTGCTTCAAACTTTCCTTGTCCACTCTCTCCTAATGAACTTGGGAGTACTGTGCTGCATGTGAAGATTTTATTGGTCTGTCCTTCTCGCTTACTCAAAGGTTGGATAATCCTTGGCTTCAAGTGAATTATCTGCTTATATGGAAAATATTCAGATGACACTGTATGGGTAGCTACCACGTAAGATAGCACAATGGAATTATCTAAAAGACAGATGGAATTAAGATCTTATAAATATTATTTTGTTTAAAATAAATGTAAAACATTACTTTTGTGATCAGTGAATACTATCATTTTTTTTGCATTTGTGTAGCAGGTTTTGTTACATCAGTAAGGCACCTGACTAGTTATGTTCCATCTAGCAACTCTTCTGAAAAGAGAGTTGTATTATTGTAATAAAGTGTGTCATTTTAGTGAATTTCTATCCACCACAGGCACCAGGAATCTTTCTACCTTGGAAGCTGGATTACTTTGTACAAATACTTTGTTTTTCTTTCTCACACTATCCATTTATTACGTACTACTTCTGTGGCATTTAGGCAGATTAACTTTCCTTTCAGATTTGAGTACACACACGTAATATTTGTCTCTTTCCCAGGTAGAAGTGGTAAGCGCTATATAAATCAGATACTTCCTAAAACCAATTGTTACTCAAGAAAACTGTGCAAGTTTTCCCAAGTTGAGACATCTTTCTCCATACCTTCTTACAAAAGTTGTGTCAACTCTATTTAATTAGCATTGACGTGATATCAACTGACGATTGTACAGGCTGTTCAGAGTCCTTTGTGTTGCAATGCTGTGTTCCTTTTTGTTGTGGGATGACTGGATTGCTCTGCAGTACTGGCCTCTGTCATAACATTAAAATTTAACCCTTTCATGTTTCAGAAATAATGGGATTTGCCAAGTACACTTCTGTGTAGTGGTAGAAACCTTCTTTTTTGGAAAGTTTGCAGCTTGAATAATTTGAATGAAAAAAATGGTAACCATTTTAGGATTCCTGGACAAATATTTCTTAGACAACAGTTAGCAACATCTATGTATACAACAAAGCTCACATTGCTGAATATGGAGTAAGAAGAGAAGGGAAAGAAGAACAGAAAAGAGAGATGAGATTTGTGTTGTCTTCATGCTTGTCATTGTTTAACCCAGCAGCCGGCAACCAGGCCCACACAGCTGCTCACTTGCTTCTCCCCCTGCGGTGGGGTGGGGAGGAGAATGGACAAAAAGTAAAACTGGTGGGTTGAGAAAAAGACAGTTTAATAAGACAACAAAGAAATGTATAATAATAATAATGATAATAATGCGTAAAACAAGCAATACACAGTGCAATTTTTTTCTCACCGCCCGATGACTGGTTGCACAGACAGTGCCCAAGCAGCAATTGCGGAACTTGCAGATTTTTGCGGAACTCATGGAAAAAGTTCAAACTCACAGAAAAGATTGAACTCACTTGCCCCCCTGGCCACCCTCCATTTATGAACTGAGCATAACGTGTGGTATGGAAAATTTCCATTGGCCAGCTTCGGCTAGCTGCCTGGCGATGCTTCTTCCCAGCTCCTGCACCCCTGCTCATTAGCTGTATGGGAGACTGGAAAAAAGTCCTGGATTTCTTAGCAACAACTGAAAACATCAGTGTTATCAACATTCTCCTCATACTATATCTAAAACACAGCAGCTACTGGGAGGAAAATAAACTCTATCCCAGCTGAAACCAGGACAATGCTGAAGATAGTTCATGTTCTTTGTAAGGTAGAGAAATCATTGAAAAGTGACAAGATAATTTACTGTTAAGCAAAGTATCCTAAAAAGTACTGAGCTCTCAAGCAGATGGAGTTTGTTGTGTTTTTCTTCTACTCTAAACAGTTGATTAATTCCTTCCAATTAAATGTGTGTTTCAGAGTGGGAACATTCCTGTGGCCTTGTGAAAGCCAGCCAAACTTGAGGTGATTCATAGTAAGACTCTTCTGTGTGGGGATCCTGAATTAATGAAAATACTTATGGAAAATAATGCAGATATCCAACATCCCAAAAGTCTGAACAGTTTTGTTCAAATTCTTTTTATACGGTCTGCTTTTATTCATCTAATTCTGCATGCACACTGTACATAAGATGATACTGCTATGTGAAAAGAATGTAAACATTATACTTCCACTCCTTCTGTTGTGTAATAAGTCTTCACATTGTTTTTAGTTTGGAAAACTAAAGTAGGTTAGTTACTAATTATTTCTTAAACAGAATATTTGGCCGTGTAAGTTATTTTGGAATTTTGCATCTCTGTGCTGGCTCCCAGTATATCTCATACTAACTGTGAGGTATTTCCCTTTACTTTAAGAGAACTTGGTGGCCTCTCTCTTTGCTGTCCCTCTTCTTTCGTTCTCAGCTGCAACATGTCCATCATCTCTGTCCTGATATTGATTATTAGTTCAAAAAAGTGGTGGGAGGAAAAAACAAGAAAAAAAAAGCAAAAATCAACTTGTAGGTACTTATGCTTTTGCATGTATAGATGCAAAGAATTAGAGGAATTATTTAGTATAATCTACTGAGCTAGAAGCCAATACAACAGGATGAAATCTGTAAAATAAAATCAAGATTTGAACACGTGGAAGCTTCTGAAGAGTGAAATCTGTGAAGAAAGTGACATTTTGAACACTTGGAAACTTCTGGAGAGTGAAATCTGTGAAGAAAGTGACATTTGATAGAAGTTGTGGAAATTCCAAGATGGTGGATTTTCATAGGACAAACTACACCAAATCTTGTCTATAAAGAGCAGCCTGAATTGAGATACGCTAGATGATCTAATCCAGCAGGTCTGTCCAGGGTTTTTTTGGATGGCATAGAAGGACTGGATGCCAAAGATATGGAAAAAAGTTAACTATGAAATCCTATACTAATGTTCTAATTATCTGATGTAATAATATCCAGCAACAAGAGGAACATAAGCTGGTGTTAAGGTGAACTGCAAAATAAAAACTCACTCCAAAGTTTAGTCTAAATCCTTCTACTAGGTCACTTATTTCCCATTCAATACAAGAACACATTTTCATTGTAACTTTTCATTACCTTCCTTGGAAATGATGTTTTTTTCACAAGGAATTGGATTTATGTGACCTCAAATATCAGAGAATAACATTTTTGATGCCTATGATGGAGCAATTTAAATGAGTTTACAGAAGACAATATTATTATACAGCTTATTTAAACTTACTTTATGCTAAATTTTCTTTGCAGTTTGCCCAGTGGGAATATTCAACACTCACATTGAAAAAGCTTTCCCAATTCACATTTGAGATTACATTGAAGAAGATTTGACTTCTTACAGGTAAACAGAATACCAGAATTGTGGAAAAATTTGAAATTTTTCTTCTCTTGACTGCTTTCACATCATATCTCTAAAAATTAGAGGCATTTTAGGAAGGTCAGAATGACTTTTCCAAATTATGTTGTCTGATGCTGAGAAGCAGCGCTAGGTTCACTAAAGGCCTGTAGATAGTCACTGGTAAAGTGGAGAATATAAGGAAAACTACGGTGATACTGCTAGTACATATCTGTAGAAAGTTGCATAGTAATTTCTTCTGAATTTTAATGATGACCAAACACACTGAATAATTTGAACCTCATTGATATATCCTGAGGGTTATTGTAGAGTAGAAACTTTGTACAGTTTGTTTCTGTTTGGTGCCATTGGCAATCCTGTACTAGAAGTTCGTGTCCCTTAGCTGGGAAAAAGAACGGTGTTCTATCATTAGGCAATAGAATTGAGCAAGAGATGGGATCTTGTGCTGTGGTGGAGAAATGAGATGTTTATTTGGAAATACACCAGAAGGTCAAGAATTTTTGTGTAACATCAAAGCCAAAGGACTAAAGAACAGGCTGCTGTTTTGTAGAGGTAGCAAGATTATTTGTATCTTTTACAGTTTGAGGATAGATATCTTCTAGGCATGAATCAGTTTCAGATGGTGAGAACAGCTTTCCATGTTGATAGAGATATCTCGTTACTGCCACCTGCTTTCTTCTGATAGTGACAGTGACTGCTATCAGAGACAGGATATGGAAGTTTGAGAATTCTTGTATACTCTGATATGTTCACTGTCTACATAAAGCAAGGGAAATATTTTCACTCTACATTACTTTTAGTTTTAATGGAGAAAACAGATCCAAAAAGACCAAATGAGAAGTCTGTGTGCCAGAGAAGTACTTCATAAAACATGCAGGAGAAGCTGCATGCATTTCAGACATGTAACTTTTTAATTAACTTTTCTTTCCTCGCCCTGTAGGCAGAAGGAACAGAAAAGACTATGCTGTCCCACTTTTTCGGCTTTCACAACAATTTTAATCCCTGTTTTTCTGTTTAAAAAGAACAAACACCGTGAACCAGCTACTGAACGTTCCAACTTATGTCATATGCCCGACTACAGTCAGTTCTGGGGTTCTGGATCTGCCCTGTTTACAGTGACTGAAATGGATAGACTTTCCTAGTTTATTGGATTTGTTTCTAACAGTTCAAATTACTTCTCCTGCATCACAATCCATTTTATAATGTGGAAGTGTTTTAGGAAAAAGAACAAGATTAGCGTAACTGCTATACAAAGTGTTCCCAAAAAGCCCGGCAAACAAAAGGCAGCCAAGATTGCGACAGATAAGGAATGTCCTTAGGAACATAGCTCAGGGCTGTTGTGACTGGTGACACTAAAGGCAGGAAGTAATATTCCTCCTGGATGCTTTTTAAATACAGGAGCAAAAGAAGAGTCTGGTGACTGTAGGTACGGTGGGTGGGAGATGCTGAGAGGTCATCTAACTGTCTGGGTGATAGGATGGAGATATCCCCATGCTTAAGTACAGCAAGAGCTTTTGAAAGGATGAATGATTTTTGTTTGCATGTGTATGAATTCATAACTCCTAACTGTTAATTTTTTTTAGGACGTTATCACTGATACACCAACATCTGAGATGGAATTACATAATGTGTTAACAGCACTTCCTTTCTTAACAGTCAAATAATGTGGTTGGATGTCCCTGTTCTCAGGGTCTGAACAGTATGTTCACAGAATTGCTTGGAAAAAAACTTTGTTTCTGTTTCCATTATGTCAGCTACAAGAAGTACGTGTAGAAGCTTTAGGGGTTTTAATAATTAACTGGAGAACTGTCTAGATTGATTAAAAACCCCAGACAAACACCATGTATATGAAACAAATTAACCCTGCTGAGATATTAAAACAATTTAATCTCCAGAACTTTACCTTCTTTAGTATGGATCAAATAATGTATATGTTTATCTCTGTGTGTTGTTTTCTATGATTAATTTTCAGCTTTTATTTACAGTTCAACAAACAGTACTTTCACTGCTTTCTCAGGAGACTTTATTATTTGTATTTGTATATTATACACGTGCTCTTTAATCCCTATATAAATATATTCTTTGTAAGGAGAAGTATCTTGCTATTGGGTTTTTGACTCAATCGCATGTTTTTCATGTTGTATTTCACAGTTATTTCTTGCAAATTCAAACTGACATCACGTGTAGCAAAAAAGTATAGTTTAATGCTTATCTGGCCATCTCATTTTCCAGTTGCATGTTTCCTGCAGTTCACTGATTTTTCCTGAATGTTTTGAAAAACGAAATTTTATCTGTAAATATTCTCCTTTACTACTTATTCTGCATTTAAATTAATTCTTCCCCAAATCTTTGTTTGTACTAAACCCGGAGAGCCAACCAACTGCTTCCATTTTAGATTCAGACAAGCAGCTTCTAGAACAAACAGAAATGAAGTTTTGGTGAGATAAACAGAGTTTGCACATTACAGGAACTCTTCCTTTAAGATTCAGTCTGCAAATCAAAGTTCTTAGACTATGAAATGACAATACTTGGAGTGAAATAGTCTTCTGTAGGGTAGCTGGGAATCGCGTTAGGGTTGGTGGTAATCTCACAGGTTGTTTTATTTCTTAGTGTTTCTCAGAGGAAGTGTTGTTTTGCTTTCCTCCGCTACTCAAATGCTTGCTAGATGCAAAGGGCAGCACAGGTTTGTATAAAAAGGACAGGCCAAGTGGTTACAGAGCTACCCAGAAGTTTGTTTCAATGCCCCTGAACTGTCAGGCATCCATATGAATTTTGCCATGTAAAATATCATATCTCCATTAAAGCAAATTGTAAAAGCCCATAGATTTCTTGAAGGTAGGATTTAATCTTTAATGTCTCCCTGTTTCAGGTCCTCCCCTGTAGATTATAGTCATTCTTTACTGCATGACCAAGCATACAAAATAAAGAATATGCTTCATTAATGTGAGAATGGGAACTGTAGTAAAACATAAGATACCAGTGCAGAATGTGATTGCAAGACTGGGCTTTCTATAATTTATTTAATTTTGCTTTAATTTCTCTCTGTCTTGATCCCCAGCGGGATTATGGATAGTGCAGAGAAAAATTGTGAAGTAATCAGCATTCCAGAAATCATACAGTGGACTCTGGAGGAAAGCATGCAAGCAAATTAAGTAATGCATATTTCATTTCATTAGTGGGTAAAAACTATGTTGATCAGAATATAGACAAAAGCTGGCAGTTGGCAATTTTTGTCTCAAGGGAAACAAAATGTTCAAGTTGAAGCATTTAAATTAAATAAAACCCCCCTTAGATTTGTTTAAACGAAAAGTTTTCAAACTTGCTTTTGTAACGTTTAATTTCAATTTTTTTAAATAATTTATAAATATTTTTCCAAAGAAAGAGTTTAGTGACAGTATACGGACATTTTACTCCTGTCAAGTTCTGTGGGGAAAATTTAATTCACGTCTCGATGTTAAAAGGAGATCAGGTAGTTTCCAACACAGCCTTAAGTCAAGAATTACTATTGCTAGCTAGAATAATGTGAATTTAAAGTTAAGATACTCAAGGTCTTGTGGAAGTGGTGTGGAGTCTTCAAAAAACTAGCCCAAGATGCTACTTTTAGGGAAACTTGCCACAGGACTGTAAAATCGTGACTGCAAGTTTCATCGCATTTTCGTGAAAAGGCTTGTTTTTTTCCTCTAGGTTGCTTTTCCTAGAAGAGGCTCACCTACATAAGCCACATTCAGCAAAAGTCTTATTTCTGAGAGAGACGTTCTTGGGAAGTGTTTTGAGAAAGATTTTTGATTTTGCTGTGGTATTAGTCATGTAAATGTTTAGGGGCTATGTCAAAACAAGAGCTGAGTAAGAGATGAAAACAGAAAACATTGTGTAAAGTTTCTGTTGTATCTTTTTGTGTTATTTGGAATTTCCGTTTTATTCATTATGACCACCATTATTCACTCTGTTTTCTAGTTTGATTTTTAAGTCCCTTTGCCAATCCTAGCCAGAAGCTGCTGGGTACTGTAACTTGTGAAAGTTCCACCTCTTCATTATGGGCAGTTTGAGAAAGAGGTTTAGGATCAGGGTCAGTGGTTTGGTAGACCCAAAGACAGAGTAAGAGGCTCGACAAGCTCCTGGATAAAAGAGGCACTTGAGTGTGGTCTAGCAAAGAACAGTAGGAGAAGAAATGAGGTTCAGAATTACCTGTCCTTGTAAACACAAACCATTTTTCATGTTCTTGTACTGTCTTTTGCTGAGAAGAGCTTGTTGGGAGAAGACAAAGACAGGGCAGTCTGCCTCTGCCTGTCAACCACTTAGTACTTCATCAGCTTTCCCTGTTTCTCCCTTCACACGCTAAGAAGGCCATGTCTGCAAACATTCTTGTAGCGGGAAGTTGGGTTTTCTGCAGTGAACTTCACTTAAACTAGGGCTACTGATTTTACACTGTACTATTTCTGCTGAGAACAAACTTCGCGTGGAAATGTCCTAGGAAGTGGGAATTTCACAAGGCATTTTACCTGCAATGTTTTTCTCCATCTTCTCTTGATATTTGGTTCTTGGACATTTCATAATCTTCTGTAGCATTGGCTGGTGCAAGGTTTCTAGTGAGAGAAAGGACGTTCATATTTATCAAAAAATGTTTTCATAGCATACCACAAATCACAGATTGTTTGGAAACCAAGGATACGTGGAATTTTATGATTACAATCATACAAGCACAGAGAATCAAAAGAATTTATTGTAACAAACTAGCAGCAGACAGCTAAAAGGCAGAGAAAAACCATGAAGCCATAAGAGAGAAAATCACGAATGTACAATTTAATTCCCCCAAAATTTCAGCAGCTCCACACTGGCAAGTGCCGTCTGTGGTTTGGAAATTAAATATTATTACAAGTTAATCCAGTAGGCTTTATTCCTCAGGCTAAGTCTGAGAAAGAAAAGCAGAACATGCAAGCCTGGTCATGTGCTTATGAACACCTTCCTGCGTGGTCAGGATGTGGGCTTGCTAGTCGTCCTCTTCCTCCATGATCCCATACCAGTGCTGAGGCCGGTGCTCCCTAGTGGTATGGACTGGCTCGGCCTTCCGATAGTTGAGTAACTCACATGCTGTGGGCCACAAAAGGCTGTAGAGAAGCTCTTGGGTTACTTGTGCCACTTTATCAGCAGCTGGCTTGTTTACAGGAACAGCTCGCTGAGAAAGGCTGTGCTGTGACCAAGTGGGATGAACATCTGAGAGTGAAGGAACAGGGACAGCGTGGGTGAGTCAGGTTCTTGATTCCGCTTTCTTTTCCCTTTTAGCCTGTCATCCTAGGTTTCAGCCCTAGCTGTGTATTTAGCCATGACCTCTGAAGCTGTAGCTTTTCAATTATCTCACTTTTATTACTCTTGTTTTATGCAAGAAACAGGAGGTGGCATGCATTTGTTCCAGTTTTTCTCATGAACCTTGTGTAGTAAAAGTGATCGTATGTAAGTTGAAAAAAAAAACCAAGCCCAAACCAACAAGCACACACATGGAGCTATCTAAAATACGTTTCTTTTTTCAAAAACTTTTGAATTACAGGGTCTGTGGTACAGGTGACATGCTTGTTACTACATATTGCCACATATGATAGCAGAAACATTGCTTTTCAGCCTTTTTCTGGAGCTTCATCCATAAGAATGAGATGTGACATTCAGAAACCTGCCTGGCTACTTTAAGTGTTTGCAACAGAGTAAGAAAAGAATGGTGTGCTCTGTTATGTAGGTGTTTTTAAATATTAATAGAGAGAAATTATTTTTCAACTCTTTCCCCAACCAGTTTCTTCCCTCCTAAAATATATCGTACATTGAAGCCTAATGTGTTTGCAATATAGTATGATAAATGTATGGCAACTAGTGTTCATGAGAAAATATAAATCATATATGAAAATCAGTTACTAGTTAAAAAATAAAATTGCTACTCCTACACAATAGAGTAGTCGCAGCACTTAGTTATGCAGGATCAAAGTGAGTTTCACAGAATCAGAATCACAGAATCACAGAATAGTAGGGGTTGGAAGGGACCTCTGTGGGTCATCTAGTCCAACCCTCCTGCCGAAGCAGGGTCACCTACAGCAGGCTGCACAGGACCTTGTCCAGGCGGGTCTTGAATA